>PVMS01031313.1_pt1 | contig 11393 bp, 12 predicted proteins | sample 1853461 | NCBI WGS metagenome assembly PVMS01 (sample SAMN08582032, study PRJNA380276) | Marine sediment metagenome, whole genome shotgun sequencing project. | isolation source: ocean sediment barecode stripped | collected 2017
ATTGCTTGCTTCGGTCTATTCGCTGAGCTTAACAGCTGTGCCGTAAACTAAAAGTTCAGCTGCACTTCCCACAACGCTCGTTGTCATATAACGAACATTGATTATGGCATCCGCACCCTTCTCTGCAGCCTGGGCAATCATCCTGTTAGTAGCTATTTCCCGGGCCTTTCCCATCATTTCTGTGTATTCAGTCAATTCACCACCCACAATCAACCTGACGATGGCGGATAGATCTTTTCCCAGCCAGATGGCAAACACCGTATGGCCCTGGACAAGACCCAGGATCTCGGAAATATTTCGATCCGGTAATGTGGCGGAATTCAATAACAAAACCGAAGGATCGGCCACAGGTGTGAGTGTTCCCGCTTCTGATATCCTGTTTCTTTTTTGTTCGAATGCCACCGTCAACAGAACCAGAAGGATACCGCCTAAAAGGCAGAAGACCGCTGCCCTGAGCCACCAGGGAACGACAGGATCTTCGGCAACGATTACATGCCAGGGTATCCCGACAAATACTGCAGAGAACAGCCCTAGCACAAAGGCCAGGGACCCAATGTGTCGAAGTATTTTCATGGTTTCTCCTTAGACCGCTAAAATTAACAATTCCATCTAACGACAGGCATAAGTGGCGGGCGAGTAAAACTCAGAAAGATTTAGAGGAAAGCTTAGTGTGAATTAGACAAGATTCATCAAGATCGCAAGATATAGCCCGTCTATCTTCATGCCTTTGTTATATTTCTATCTGTACGCTTCCCGCCGATGGCTAATTCTTAATATGAGAGCTGTATCATTAATAATAGAATAAATTACCCTGTAATCCCCAACCCGAAATTTTCTTAATCCGGAAAATTTGCCGGTTAAAACAGGGAAGTTTTCTGCTTTTTCCGGGAGCTCTTCTTCAATTTTTATTAAGATCTTATCGGCTTGATCCTTGCCTATTTTTTTGAGATCCCGGGCGACTGATTTTTTAAATGAGATTTTATAGCTCAAGTTCGTTTCTCATGTCGCTAATGGAGATAAAAGGATCATTAATATCATGCAACCGATCATAGGCAACCTGCAAATCTGCGAGTTCAGTCAGATACGATTCTAAAGCTTTTTGGATATGAAAAGATTTAGGTCGTTCTGTTTCTTCTGCGATTTCAGAGAGTTTTGAAACAAGCTCATCAGGAAGTCTTACAGATATTGCTGTGCTCATACATCACCTCTAATGTATTTATTTGTATTACATTGTAATTATAATTGAGAAGGATTGCAAGATCTTTTTGATGGATGAGAAAATATAACGTCAGGGATGACCGTCAGGCCGAAGAAATAACAAGCTAGCATGGTCTTTAACGTAAAACCGCAATTTTCGCACCGCCGTGCCGCGGCGAAGCTCCTAAGAGCGAAGACGGGTCAGCTCCATCCCTTTTGTTATGCGTTCCTGTTCATGGTCTTCAATAGGAATCAAGTTACATTCTCGCATGTGATGCTATATAGAGGTCTATAGCAATGGACTCCACAAAAAAGAAAACGGCAATAAGCGGCATTAAGAAGGTAGCTGCTCTACTCTGGTGCCTTGAAAACTTAACAGATCGTATGATTTCGGTGATAATCCAGGACAGATTAAGAGGAGGAACCAATACAAACAGAAAAAGGAGAAGGGTGAATCCTGAATCCATACGATTAAATCCGAAAATCAAATCAAATTTGGCGCCGACAAAAAGGATCAACGGCAATTGGGTTAATAAAATCGCTATGCTTCTAAAACTTTTCAATTTCAACACCTATGGGGTCAATTTGATAGTTCGAACGTATGCCTTATACTGTCTTCTGTAACGCATAACGCTGCGGATCAGGCGCGCTGTTAAGCGTCGCCTGCATCCGGCTTGTTAGGCGAAATCGGCGATTCGTTTTCAATGTCATTATATTTAAGGTCTTGGCGGCCTGCCACCTCCTGGAGGCGGTCCTTTCGGGGCCTCGTCTTCAGAAAGATATCCGTCATTGTTTTTGTCATGAAAACCGAAACGATCTTTGGGTCCGTCAAACTCTGACCGGGATACTTTGCCGTCCCCATCTCTATCCAACCGTTCAATAAATCCTCTCCCTCCGGACGGAGGTCCGGATCTTCCTGTTGAACCGCTTTGTCCTTTCCGGCTGGTGTTTTCGGATCTTTTGACATTGTCCGGGTATTTGCTTTTATCCTGTGAAGGCGCACGGGTTCTGATTTTGACCGAACCGCCCCGTACACATCTCACAAAATTATTAATCCTTCTCGCGTCTCCCTGGGGACCATGCCCTATAGCCGGATTTCCGGTTTTGGGGTCGCTGCGCTGGGCGCCAGCGCCATGCACATCCATAACCTTGCCGCGCATTTTGCCGATTGCCCTTCCGAATGCGACATACGCCGCGTTTGTTGCCGGAATCGGACCGTCCAGGTGGGTGGTTGACGACCAGAAAAACGGATAATCCTTTTTCCCTGCCTCGTTGACATTAGATGTGCTGGCAAATACGGAGTCAATGGCCGGAGAATCCGTCGTATCTGGGGAACGGGAATAATCAACAATATATTGCAGCTCTTTTGCGTTCGGGAGCCGCCAGTCATCGTATCCCGCATATACCAGGTTCTCCGCATACTCAAGGGCGTCCTCCCAGTTCATGCCCCTGCCGCTGTCCTTCTGCATCCACATAAGCCCGGTCGTCCGGTCGGTGACCGTGCCGTCGCCATTGTCTGTAAAATCATTCTCCCCGTATGCATTGCCCCGAACATAACGAGCATAGAATTTTTTCTCCCTGGAACTTCCCGGCCTGTGATACCCGTATCCTTTGATCCTGCCGTCGGCAAAATTGACCCCGAACAGTGTTTCATCTCCATTCATGGTGGTGCTCACATATTTCGTGCTCGACAGCCACTGTGCGTCTATATACCTTTCTCCTCCACTGACGTCCCCGTATTCAAAGTCAAAATAATCCGTGTTGATAAAGGGTATGGCATTGGTCGGCGCTCCGCTGCTGAATCCTCCCCGGCTAAAGCCCGTATATCCCCTGAAGTCTATTAGAGAATACAATTCTTTTATGTTGGGTACCCGCCAGTCAGAATATCTTCCCAATGTCATCCTTTGTGCAATCTTCTTTGCTTCGATTAAACTTACTTTCTTTTTATCAACAGCTTTCGACCACATTAAACCTGTATTGAGGTCAGTTACTGTTCCATCGCCATTATCCCGATAGGACGGGACATTACCTTCATACTGGGCATCTTGACCATAAAATGGTTGGCCGGGTTTTGGGTAGAGAATTTCTCTCGAATTGCCGAAACAACGCACTTGTCCTGTGTCAACAATTGGATTGTTTAATCCCTTTTTCCCGATGGAGGCGGGCTCTTGAAATAATTTCTCCTGGGCGTATGTAAAATTGACAGGAATGATAAAAAATAAAGTGAGACATACTAAGAGAATAGAATTGGTTTTTATCATTCTATATCTCCCCTTAAGCCTAACTAGTGAGTGAGCTGCATTTTTGCATGCATATTGGGCAACTACTGCAAAAATACGACTATATTAATAAAATGTTGAATTTTTTTGTTAAGAATCCACAAAAAAAAACCCGATATAATTGTCAGCCAGTTAGTTTACTCGCAACAAACGAACGGGTTAATTATTAAAATTTCTTCTTTTTTCTTCCAGACGCTGATCGAGGCTTTTCAGCATTTCGATGGTCTTGTGAAGCTTTTGATTGGACTCTTCGAGTTTGCGGTTTTTTTCTCGGAGTTTAATTTCTTCGCGCGTTAATTTACGGTTGGTCTTTGTTAATGCGGTCCTGGATTTATTCGATTTTTTAAGCTGTTTCTGTACCCGGGTAATTTCTTTAGAGAGGCGGTGAATTTCTTTAGAAAGGTGGTTAATTTCTTCTAGGGCCGCCAACCAGTTCAGAGTTTCATCATCGGCAGGTGATTCATCCAGGATGATATAGGCCTCAAGGTGTTTAATGGCTTTATAATAATTTCGGCGGTGATTATTATGATCTGTATAAAGTCGGGCAAGCTTGTGGTGCGCATTTTTTGCTTTGCTGGACTGTGAATTTTGTTTCACAACCTGATTGAGCTCAACAATTTCCTGGGAGTGTTGATCATCTGCAGCCGATGGGTATGTTGATGTTGAATTATCTTTACTGACATTCATCGTATGGGAACAGGAGGTAATCACGAAAACAAGCGCCAGAAATACCGGCAGATTCATTTTTAGCATGAATTTGTTCATCTATTTTCCCTTTGAACCGCGCTTGGCATCCTGCAGGCTGATCAATTTACGATCTTTTTTGTATTTTTTCTTGTCATCCCCGCGCTGGTCCACCATAACGGTACTGCCGGCAACCGTTTTGGCATGTTCCTTCATCTCGGCCGCCACCTCACCGTACTGGATGTGATTTTTAAATTTGCGTTTTAAATTTGTTACCACTGCAATGGAAAGGGTAGCCAGTGGGAATTTGACTTCCTGGCCCTGGCGATTTTCACCGACGATATGTCCCCGTTCTCTGTCTTCCTCGTCGTAAAAACCCGGAGTCGTCTTGTCAAAGGTATCAATAACCGACTGGCAGATCCGCGGGTACAGATCCGGGGTGGTGATCAGTACAAAATCATCCCCGCCAATGTGGCCGATAAAATCATCTTCGGTGCCGTATTTGGCAACCGCCTCACTGATAATCCCGGCGGTGGACTGGATAACATCGTTGCCCCTTGCATATCCATAGTGGTCATTGTAGGCCTTAAAATTGTCAATATCCATCAGGCAAAAGGCAATGGATGCCTTGGCAGCGATGCGCTTGATCATCACATTTTCAATGGCGATGCCCCCGGGCAGGCGTGTCAGGGGGCTGGTGTCCAGATACATTTCTTCCAGCTGTTTTAAGCGTTTGGCCATGGTGACAAATGCCTGGGATAGATCCCCCAGTTCATCTTTGTTGCGGATATCCGGCCGATGATCAAATTTGCCTTCGGAGATCATGCCGGTCGCATGCTTCAGCTTTTTAATGGCCCCTGAAATATTATGAGTGATCACCATAGCCGCAATTAGAGAAAACAGCAGGCCCAGGGCGCATAGAACCGCCGAGGCTTTAAAGGCAATTCGACCGATGGTTGCCGTCAGACCGGTTTTTTCATTCTGATCCCGCAGGGCATTGGCTTTCATGTTTTTAATAACTGCGATGATCTTTTCCTGTTGCGCCTTAAGATTTTTTTCAAATGCTCTGGCTATTGGTGATTCAGGGTCCTCGATCCATCCCAGGGCCTCTGAAAGGATATAGTTATATTCCGTATGCAGGCTGACAATCTGGTCGATGGGATACTCTTTGTGACCGGGCAGGGAACGGATCTGTTCAGTCAGCTGTTTAAATTCTTTTTCCTTATCCCAAAAAAGTTTCAACACATCTGAGGTTTTTAAAATGAAGTAACGCTGAGCATACAGTTCCTGGGCTAAGATGACGTCAATCATTTTTTCCGATGTGTTGATCACCGGCAGGTCCGTACTTAAGATACTACTGTTAATTTCATTGAGGCGGTTTAAGTTAACCAGCGCGTAGACGGATATGGCGATCAGCAGCACCAGCAGTACGCTGTATCCCAGCATGAGCTTTCGGGCGATTTTCAGACGGTAAAAATGGGAAACGACAAAACCGATCAGCCGATCAATGATTTTCCATTCCGTGGGTTTCGATTTTTTGCGGCCGGCCATTCGTGCCTCTTTTATGGGTCTCGATGAACCGAAAAATTCCTGTTTCAGCCTACACTTATCTAGGGTTGTTATCGGTCCAATAAAGGGCGAACTTGAGAAAAAATTCAGATAGTGAAATGAAAAGTTAAATGGTCAAATGGTTGAATCGTTAAATAGTTTAAAATGGATTGAATCCTCTGACTATTTGACTATTCAACTAATCAACTATTTAATTAGATTGAAGCGCAGAGCTGCTCTTCAAGGACCGCAGGGCCGATCGTTTACTACTCTATTCAGGTGGGGTTACATACAACTGCTGACCGGGATAAATGGCTGCTTTGGCTCCGAGTTTATTGTACCCGCGCAACTGGTCTAAAGACAGGTTATAGCGCCGGCTGATGCGATAGAGGGTATCGCCTTGCTTGACCGTGTGCATTTTGGCTTTGGTTTCTTTTTTTGCGGCCGGGACCTGTTTTGGGGTTTCGGCCTTCTGGACGGATTCCGGGGCGGGTTTAGGCGGCAGGGTATTGAGCTCTTTTACCATGTTATTAATTCGGGCCGTCATGTTGGCTTCTAACTGATCCAGGCGCTCGGTCAGCAGAATCAGCTGGTTTCCCGATCCGCCGGTTTGGGATAACATTCCTTCGCCTTCCAATGACGCCAGATGACCCTCCAATTGCTCGAGCCTGGATTCCAGTGCCAGCAGCTGGGCTTTTTCGGCAAGGCTATAGGTTCTTGCAATCAGCACAACGCTAAGAATAATCAGGGTCAAAAATCCGGCGATGGCAATGTAGATGTGTTTAAAAGCACGTCCGTCTGAAGAGCCGTTGCCGGATCCGTAATGGGTATCTTCCCGGGGCTCCAAAACGTCACGGTCCTGGTAATCGCTACTTAACACGAAATCTTTATCACTGCCATTTTCGGATTGTGCCATTTTTCTTCGTCCTATTTTTTTGAATAGAGTTTATAGGATTTTGAGCAGTTAAGCCCTCACCCCTCATGGCTTAATTTGTTTCCATCCGGAAATGGCCCTTTTTCCGATGAGCTGTGTTCTCCGCGGGTTTACCGCCTGCAACGTACTCGATGTACGCCTTGGCGGAAACCCTTGTGCGGCCTTACTCATCGAAAAAACTGTTCATTTCCAAATTGGAAACTAATTAATGCTATCCTTTGAAAAAATTTAATTTTCGGATGAGCATTAATTAATTTTATTTAAGTTAAAAGGCAACAAAAAAATACGACTTAGGTTATCCAGTTAGCCGGTTAATCTTTAGTTAGATATTTTCTTTTTCTAACGTGCAACCGGGCTCAACGGGTTTACGGGCCAACGGGCTCAACCGAGCACCTTGTGCTCATCTGAATTTTTTAAGCGCCACCTGGCAAACACCAGAACCGCCAGCATCGTCAGGAGGAAATATCCCGGGAACCAGGCGATTGATTTGATGAACACCAGGTTCTCCAATTGAGAGCTTACAACGTCAGGCTGTGCAGCACCAACCTGCAATCGAAGCCGGGCCAACAGCAGGGAATACAATACCCCGATGACCCCGTATGCGAAGTTAAACGACAGCCCTTTAAAACTTAGCACGGTAGCCCTTTGGTGGGAGCTGGTGATGCGATTCAAATAATGGCTCTGGAAAAAATTCTGCAGGTATATAACGCCGACCAGAAGAATAACCGGTAACAATCCGATAATCGGCCAGAAAAATGTCATGCCGATCAGCCCGATCATGGTAAGACCGGCCATCACACCCAGATTAAATCCGGGAGAATGTTTTTGCACCAGGCTTCGGGCCAACCGCGGCATAACGAACCCTAAAATTGACAGTCCCGAGCCGATCAAACCGAATATTGCTTCAGGCAGCTCAATGAGGCGGTAATACTGACTGTTTAAAGTAACGATCATCCGGATGCAGTTGTCGAACAGCAGACCGGCCAGGATAATTACCAGCGCAAACGGCGTCTTTAGGATCCATTTTCCGGCTGTAAGGGTGAATTTAAACGCCTCGGCGATCGAAGTGCCTCGGCCGGCATTGGTTTGATAATTTCGACGACCGGTTTCGCGCATCCGCAAAGCGGTAAGCAACGTCAGGATGGCCATCAGCAACGTCAGAAAGGGTGGAATGCGCAGGGTAATGTCCTGGTTGAGTTGAAAGCTGAACCCCAACCAGTTGGCCATACGCTGCATCAGGTCCGGATCGTAAACCGCCGCTCCCAGGCTCATGGCGATGATAAATGCGATAGACTGAACGCGCATTTGCTTTTCCAATGAGATTAATCAGCTTCTGCTTCCAGATTTATCCGTAACAGCGGTGCCGGAAGTTTCTCGGACGTTACATAGATTGATTTTCCGTAAAATCCGAAACAGGCGGCCTCTTGCTGGCGTAATTTTGAAAACTGCAGGCGCTGAGGTTGTTTTTCAAATGCATTTGACCAATCTTCATTTTGCCTGCGAAAAAAAAGATAGGCGCTGTTATAAGTCAACACCACTGCCGACCGACCGTCGGGTGACAGGTCCATATCTGTCGGCCAGGTAAAATGCGGAACCGTTGTCAAACGATGTGCTACAGCGACTGCGTCATCTTCAGTCGGCTGCAGCGGTAATTCATAAAGCATTGGCACCAGGCCGCGCTTGCTTAGCAGCAAAATACGCCGGCGGGCCGCATCCACGGCCACAGCTTCACAATCGCGAGGCCCATCCTCATAGGTGAAGCGAATCTGCCAGGCGACGCTGACGGCCGCATCATCACTTAACCCGATTTTGGTTATGGACGGTTCTGCGACCACATAAAGGGAAACAGTTTTGCGCTGTTCCCAGTTGTCACCCACGTCCGCAATTAAGAGGTAGGCGGTATCCTGCAGCTCAAATGAGACCAGCGCTTCCCAGTCATAATTGCCGGCGCCGTCAACCCGGAAGGTACCCAGATCCGCCCCATCGATACCAACGGCATAGAGCATCGGATCATTGCCGCCGTCGTTTATGACCCATAAGACGGAAGGGTAAAGACCTGATGATGCCAGACCGCTGGCTTCGGTAATTTGCGGATTTGCCAGATTGCCCACCAATACCGCTTCACCTATTTTCTGCGGGGTCGGGTCGCTGATCGTCAGTTCGGTGGCACAACCGGCGACAGCAATTAACATCGCCATAACCACCAGGCATTTAAATCGCACTACTCCCCTTATTCTTGGTTGCATTTTATACCGTAATTCCGTATTTCGGAACATTATTATGGAAAGCGGTATAATTCTAATTCCAGGCTGTTTCTAATGTCAAGATATTACCTGAACGCAGGGAGGTAATAGACAGATGAAAGCATCCTTGGATTTGCAATCGGGCCTGAAAATGTGAGCAATAAAAAAGGGGTCACTCTAAATGACCCCTTTTTATTTAATCGATTTGATTGTAACGAATGGGTATGTGGCTAATTGGTAAAAATGCTATCCAGCCGCTCCAGGTCGTTGATCATGCCCCATTCACCGCCGCCTTTTTCCACCTTGTCGCGCCAATCTTCCACGCGGGTCATATACTCTTTGGGGTCGATGTTGTCACCGCGCAGCTTGGTTACATTCAGCGCGATGACATTAAAATCAAGCAGCTGAAAAGGGATATCGCGTTTGTACCCTTTGGCCAGTTCTTCTTTAAGATCCGAGAAAATTAAAACATATTTCTTCCCCGATCCGGCTTCGTTCAAGTATTCGATGGCCTGCAAAATTCCACCGGAGATATCGGTGTAGGGGCTGGCTTTCACAGAGGAGACAAACGTGTCGATTTGCTGCATAAACGCCCGTTTTTGGTTGTTGGCCAGCGACGGCCGCCCATCAAAAGTGATTTTGGCGACAATGTCTTTTTCACTAAAGCTGCCGGTATCGATTCGAGCCACTGCCAGTGTATCTCCCGGTGCGAGAACCCCCAGCAGGTAATTTAATATTTTCTGGGCCTTTTTCAGTTCCACCGCATAGGTGCCGGAGGTGTCCAATAGCATATAGACCCCTGTGGAGCGACTTTTGACATCGGTGCAGCCCGCAATCAGCATGCAAAGGACGATGGCTAATGCAAATAGTTTTTTCATTCCTGCTGCTCCTTTATTTCCAGAGTTTTGTCGAAACTATCAATATCAACGGCCTCCTCGATCAAGGGCGAATCTTCAGGCCTCTCCGCCTCGAGGGTGTCTCGTTTTTTACTTTTGGTGCCCAGAATAATCCTTTCCAGCCAGATGGCCGGGAAAATGGCCAGGTCGTATACATTTACAACGAAGCGTCCGGCGTAAAATCCAACATTGCCCAGCAGACGCAGTAAAAACGCAAAGATTCTGAGCAGCCAGGCGACCAATCCGCCCAGCACCGTGCGGGACGAAGAAACAAATGATTCCAGTGGAATGGCCACAAACGCAAGGGCAAAGGGCAAAATAAACCCCATGACCATCTGCCCCACCGTGGGGATCACACTGGTGGACATCCCGATCTGCTCAGTCCCGGCCAGTGTTTGCCGTAAGGCTTGCATATCAAGTGCGATGCGGTCCCGCATAAAAGCCAGAGCCGACTCGACACCCGCCAGGATGGCCAGCAGGGCAAAGGTGATCACTATCATCCTGCCGCGCATTTTGTCATCCATGGCACCGATAATGGGAAACAAACGTGTGATTCGCAACGATTCCATCAGAAACAGCCCCATGGTCAACTCCACCAGGATGATGACCAGTCCGGCAACATCAGAGGTTTTGTAAGGGCCGATATAACTGGCGCCACCAACCATTTCCGACATTGGCAATGCAATCAGGTTAAAATTGATGATGGCACCGCCGATGGCAATCAACAGCACCAACCCGGAGATTGCAAATTGCGTCAGCGATGACGTCGACAGGGCGCGTGCCGCTCTGTCGGTCTTGGAGCGAATTTGCTCGTACTCATCCATGTAGTGATCGACAGTTTTGGACCGCTTTTTTATGTTGGCGATGGATTTTGAAATGCTGGTTAAAGATTTTTCGACCTTGCGCCAGAACGGCATCATCTTGTTTAAGATCGCATGACGTGCAGCCGTGGAGTTACGATAGTCTTCGATGGCCTTTTTGTGCTGATCGGTTAGCGAGCGATTGATCTCCGCCAGCATATTGGCGACCATCGAATCCCCGCTATGCTTGATTTTGGCAATGGATTCGATAATCGGCATCCAGTTCGGTAAAGACGGCGGTACATCAGCACTGCTGGTGTAATCTTCATCCAGCTTGGTAGTTACCTCCGACAGCTGGCGATGTACATTGGGATATCCTTCCAGGTCTCTGGCAACCGCTGCGCCGAGACGGTCAAATTCCCTTTCGACCATGCGCTCGGCGTTTTCCAGGCCGCCTGCCATCAGCACTTCCCGATTCCGCTGTGCCAGTCTTTTTTCCGCCGACAGCACCGAGGCGGAAGTAAAGCGCATGGCGTTGTAAATGATTTTGCTAAACGACATCACCGCTCTGTGAAACGGTCTGCGAGCAAAATAAAGTGCGGCCAAAAACAATACGATCCATATCAAAATGGATAGCGCAGGGCTGGCCGTTAAATTCAGCATGTTGGCAACTGTCATAGAATCCTCCATTTTAGTTTATGTGTACGGCAAGTTATGAGGACAACGTGACCTGATCAAATGTAGTAGTTACACGGCAGATTCTGAAATGATTTTTACCCTATCAGCTTATCAAAAAACAGGTTTAATTTCAA
>PVMS01159161.1_pt1 | contig 11393 bp, 8 predicted proteins | sample 1853461 | NCBI WGS metagenome assembly PVMS01 (sample SAMN08582032, study PRJNA380276) | Marine sediment metagenome, whole genome shotgun sequencing project. | isolation source: ocean sediment barecode stripped | collected 2017
CCCCGATGACCTGCGATATGTTTGGCATATCGAACTTCTCGCGCAGTACATAATTGAGCGTCCAGCTCGGGTGCGTTGCGAAACTGAGCAGGCTACGCGGTGTCAAGCGCGGCGGTGTTGTCATACCGGTGATGTAGTCGCGCTCACGATTCCCCGCGACAATCGTGTCAACGGTTAGCGCCAACGCATCAAAGTTCGCGGCTTTGCATCGTGCGATTAGATCCGACGTTAGGCCTGTATCGTTGTGAACATATATCTGAAATAGTTTTGGCGCATCGATTGCGGCACCGAGTTCTTCAATACTCCGTGTGCCAATCGTCGACACAGCGAACATGGTCCCGTATTTTTCGGCCGCTCGTGCGATCGCGAATTCACCCTCGTGGTGAAACAGGCGCTGCATGGCTGTTGGCGAGAAAATCAGTGGCATCCGCAGACGTTGGCCCAATACCGACACTGACATGTCGACCTCGCCAATACCCGCGAGCACATTGGGCACCAAGTCTACAGTGTCAAAGGCACTGGTGTTGCGAGCCAGCGTGACCTCGTCATCGGCGCCGCCGTCTATGTAGTGGAAAATCGGCGAAGGTAACCGTTGCTTTGCCAGTTGTCGAAAATCAGCCGTCTTGTAACAGTTCTTTAGTCGCAACTGAAATTCTACTCCTCGAGCCTGGCTTCGAGTGCTTCGATCTGTTGTTGCTGCGCCTGTATCACTTTGGTCAGGACAGCAACGATATCCATCGCGCTTAGCCCTTTGCGGTCCGCTGTCGCAACCAGTTCGGGCACGTCCTCTGCGATGAAACCAACATAGTTTTCCTGCGCATCACTCTTGTAACTAAATTGCACCGGCTGTAACTCCGCGAGTGCCGCAAGCGCATCCGCAACTGTCAGTTCGCTGATGTTCTGTTTCTTTTCCCTGGACGAGCTGTTAGTCCAGACACCGCCGGCGGTTACGTGTGCACCGCTCGCCATTTCGAGTGGATGCGTCGGCCGCGACACGCCAACTCCGAGGTTGCCGTTTCTGTCAATCGTGAGACGGTCAACCGATCCCGCGCCTATAGTTAGCGTACTGGCGCGATTGTGCATGATGTAACCCGTTTCGCCGGACGATTGAGTAATCATCAACCCTGCAACACTGCTGTTCTTCTCATGAATCTGAATGTTGCCGTTAACCTCGAGACGTTGCTTAGGCTCAGTTGTACCGATGCCGACGCGATTACCATTGTCGTAGATCTGCGAATTAGTGCCGATTGTTGGGTCTTTGAACTTAACGAGAAAACCTTCGGTTCCCTCAATTGTGGCGGCTCCCGCAGGCCCCGGTGGCCCTGCGGGTCCAGGCGGACCCTGAACAGGTACCGTGACGGCCACGGGATCAGGTTCTGATTCTGGCTCAGGCTCAGGCGCGGGCTCTGGCTCAGCGACTGGTTCCACTTGCACTTCGATGACCGCCTCGGGCTCAGGCTCCTCGGCCACGTCAGGCACCGGTTCGGGGTCCTCAGCGATTTCGACAACTGGCTCGTCCACGACGACATTTGACCAGTCGGAACTCACAAATCCGGTAGTACCCTCGTCATCCAGTTCGACTTCATGCCAACCGGGAACGGACTGCACCAAACGCAACGGAATGCCTTTCTGCAATCGACCGATTACGTCGGTTTCCGGATCCGGCGCCAGTCTAATGTTGACGTAACTTTCAACGGAGTCTATGGGCACTACGACGTCCGCCGTGCTCAACAATGGCAACACCAGCAGCACCAGGCCAAGAGTGGATTTCATCAGCAACTCCAGAAACATTGTTGGTCGTACAATAGACCTTTATGCTGGTGCCGACCAGTGCAGGCACAGGAAGCAAAAAATCATGTCCGAACCGTGCATCATCACCGTCGCGATTACGGGTTCTGTCGCAAGAAAGAGTCACAACCCTGCCGTACCCGAGTCGGTCAGTGAGCAAATCGAATCAACGCACGAAGCGTTCGAAGCCGGCGCATCTCTAGTGCATGTACATTCGCGAAACGACGATGGTTCGCCGTGCACCGACGCAGACAAGTTCGCCGAGTTTCAACAGGGAGTTAAGAAGCACTGCCCTGGCATCATCGTGCAGTTCTCGACCGGCGGAAGATCTGGCAAAGGCGCTGAACGTGGCTCGATGTTGTGTCATCGTCCGGACATGGCCTCGCTTTCTACGGGGTCGTGTAACTTTCCGAAATCGATTTACGAGAACTCGAACGAACTCATCGCGGAACTCGCGAGCAAGATGCTCGAATACGACATCAAACCTGAGATAGAAGTATTCGATCTCGCAATGTTGTACAACGCCGCTAGCCTGGTCGAACAGGGTTTGTTGCGTAGCCCATTGCACGTGCAATTCGTGCTCGGCGTGAAGAATGCGCTTCCGGCGCATCGCGACATACTTGAATTCGAACTGGAGAAGCTTAAGGAACTCTTGCCCGACGCGACCTGGGTCGCTGCCGGAATTGGACGGGCACAATTAGAGGTTAATCGCTGGTGTCTCGAACTCGGTGGGCACATGCGAACCGGCCTCGAAGACAACATCCGTCTGGATGCGAATAAGCTGGCGCCATCAAATGCGTCTTTGGTCGCACGAGCCGCAAATCTTTGCGCCGAATACGATCGGCACCCGGCGACACCGGCCGAGGCACGTAGCATCCTGGGATTGGCGGCGTAAGGATCGTGCCAATAAAAAGGCCCACGCAAGGTGGGCCTTACCTCGAAGAACCGGCTCTTCGACTAGCGAATGTTCAAACGATAGGCGATCAGGCCGCCAATGGCCATCGGCACAGCAAAGATGTAGAAGTTTGCCGACATATCGAGTCCGCCAGCGATGAAGTAGCCGGCAGCTGCAGGACCAAGAACGGCGCCGAGCCGTCCCAGTCCAATTGACCAGCCTATGCCAGTCGTTCGGATTTCGGTTGGGTATGCTTTTGCCGCTGCACTGTAAAGCCCCGTAAATCCGCCCTGCTGCAACATGCCTATGACGAAAATTATCGACAGCATCAGATTTCGCTCAGTGGGCGCCATCGCAAACACAATCATTGCTATTGCCGACAGAAACAGCAGCGCAAATATGATGTTGGTCAGCTTGAACCGTATCGACAGTATGCCGAGCAAATAAATGCCAAGCACGCCGCCGAAGTTAAACAGGAAGAATGCCTGTCGGCCAACCGCGACCTCAAAACCGGCGTCATCCATGAGTTTGGGAATCCAGCTCAGCAGGAAATAGAGCGTCGCGAAACACAAGAAGAACGTCAGCCACAGAGTCAGCGTTACAATTCTGTGCTCCTTGGCAAGCAGCTTGAACAGCGTCGCAAAAAAGCCAGCCTTGATTTTTTTGCCACGTTCAGCGATATCCGGTAGCTCGGATAAGGTGTCTTTTTTCAGTTTCCTCAAGATCTTGTTTACGCGCTCGAGCGCGTTCGCCGGACGACGTTCAAACAAGTACTTTAGCGACTCTGGGATAAACAGCCACGCTACGACGACCATTGACAGCGTCAAGCCACCACCGAACCAGAACATTCCTCGCCAGCCGTACTCAGGCATGACGAATCCCGCGATCACGGACGTCATCATTGCACCGAGCGCATAACCCGAGGTTACGGCTGCCACGGAAAATGCCCGATATCTCTCAGGGCTGTACTCAGCAGACAATGTTGCCTGGCTTGCGAGCATCGCACCTGCGCCAATACCCGATATGAAACGCAGCACAACAAACTCCGCGAGACTGTTCGCGTTGGCTGTAAGCAGGATTGATACACCAACCAGAGTGACGCTCAATATGATCATTTTGCGTCGACCGATGATGTCAGAAACAGGCGCAAGCAGCATTGCACCTGCCATCATTCCAGCTAACGCAAAGCTGAAGATCCAGCCGAGGCGATCGGGCGAGAGCTGGAGCTCGGTGGACACATCGCTTGCGACGATTGCCATCGCAATAATATCGAAACCGTCGAGCATGTTAAAAAACATGCATAGGCCGACGACCAGCATTTGCTGCGCGCTTATCTGACCGTTATCGATCACATCCGCGACCAGACTCGCGCTGCTGTGTGAAGAATTACTCATGAAGCGTCCTGATTTTCTTGTTATTGGGTCCCGGCCGTCAGTTGCTGCTCAATATACCGTGTCTCTCGTGCCGCTGGCGTGGATACCGTAGAATCGGCCAACTATGCCATTGGTCGCACATAACAGTCTGCCCACTTTTGACGTCCTGAGAAACGACGGCCATGTCGTGTTGTCGCTGGATCGTGCACAACATCAGGACATTCGCGAGCTGCATATCGGTTTTCTGAATATGATGCCGGATGCGGCACTCACCGCAACGGAACGGCAATTCATTCACCTGGTCGGCAGCAGCAACCCAATCGCACAATTTTTCGTCTATCCATTCTCATTGCCAGTACTGAATCGCGGTGAAAGAGCCGAAGAACATATTCGCCAGCACTATTTCCAATTTGACGAACTCGCTGACAAGGGCCTGGATGCACTTATAATTACCGGTGCGAACGTTACTGACCCGACGCTGGTTGACGAACCGTTCTGGGATCCGTTGATCGATGTAATTCGGTGGGCAGAATCCAATGTCGCGTCGGTGTTCTGCTCGTGCCTGGCAACACATGCGCTTGTAAAGCATTACCACGATATCGACAGGCGACATTTGGCGCAAAAACTATGGGGCGTATTCAGCCACCGGGTAACTGCACCTCATCACCCACTACTGCGTGACGTCAACACACGATTCGATGCGCCGCACTCGCGTTTTAACGATGTTTCGAGAGAACAATTTGAGGGCGCCGGTTGTGCCGTGCTGGCCGAAAACGAGGACATTGGCGTGCACCTTGCCGTGAGTCCCGACCAGTTCCGCACGATCTACTTTCAAGGCCATCCCGAGTACGGCGCCATCAGTCTGCTCAAGGAATTCAAGCGTGAGGCGTATCGCTACCTGAGTGGAGAGAGAGACAAGTTGCCGCGGGTGCCGGAGAACTTTTTCACCGCGGAAGGCGAGGACATCGCCAAAGCCTATATCGAGACGATTGCCATTGCCGCCAAAGATGCCGCGCCTGATTTTCCGGAAGACGCATTGATGCCGCACTGCGACAACACCTGGGGCGACACCGGCAAAGCAATCGTCAACAACTGGCTGGGGCTCGTCTATCAACTGACCAACCTGGACCGCAAACAACAATTCATGCCGGGCGTCGATCCTGACGACCCGCTACAATTGCGCTAGACCACAACAAGGGACCAACGAATATGGGTTTCAGAACCAGGCAGATTCATGCCGGAGTAACACCGGATCCGTTAACGGGCTCGATTCTTACTCCGATCTACCAGACCACGACCTACGTGCAGCCGTCCGTCGACGAATACCTGAGCAAGGGCTATACCTACTCCCGCTCCGGCAACCCGACGGTGAAAGCGCTGGAGCTTAAGCTCGCTGACCTTGAGGGCGGCGTGGATTGTGCCTGCTTTGGCACCGGCATGAGCGCCGTGCTGGCTACAATGCTGGCGTTTCTTGAAGCCGGCAAACATGCCATCGTGTCGGACGTCGCGTACGGCGGTACTTACCGCCTCAGCACCAAGATACTGAGTCGCTTCGGGATTGATTACACCTTTGCCGACACGTCCAATGCGGACGATGTCGCTGCCGCTGTTCGCGAAAACACGGCACTGATTCTGACTGAGACGCCCGCAAACCCGACAATGAAGTGTTCGGATATCGCAGCGATTTCGAGCATCGCCAAGAAAGTCGGTGCCGTACACGCTGTCGACAACACTTTCCTGACGCCTTATTACCAGTTGCCATTTGAACTTGGTGCTGACGTATCGATCCACAGCACGACGAAGTACATGGACGGACACAACGCCACCGTAGGCGGCGCTGTAATCAGCAATTCCGAAGAACATGCCGAGACAGTACGTTTTATTCAGAACAGCACGGGCACGATCATGTCACCGCAGGTCGCCTGGCTGACACTGCAGGGCTGCAAGACGTTGTCAGTGCGCATGGATGCGCAATCCGCCAGCGCGATGGCCATCGCGCAATTTCTTGAGGCACACCCGAAGGTCGAACAAGTCAGGTATCCGGGTCTCGAGTCTTTTCCACAACACGAACTCTCGAAACGTCAGGCGTCGGGCTTCGGCGCCATGTTCTGGTTCGAAGTTAAGGGCGGGCTCGCAGCCGGCAAGAAGCTGATGGACAACATCGAACTCTGGAGTCTTGCCGAGAATCTCGGCTCGGTCGAGTCGCTGATCACTCACCCGGTCACGATGACCCACGCGGATGTCGAGAAGGCAGAGCGCGACCGCGTCGGGATCATTGACGGGCTGGTACGCGCATCGGTCGGTCTTGAGGACACCGATGACCTGATCAACGCTTTGTCTGACGCTCTCGATCAGATCTGAGCAACATCAACCCGAGAGAAATCAAAATATGTCGCGTTTTCTGAATTTTGACACGCTAAGCCTGCACGCAGGCCAGGTCGTCGACCCTGAATTCGGTGCGCGTGCCGCACCGATTTACCAGACCACGTCATACGTTTTCCCCGATACCGACACCGCATCGTCGATCTTCAACCTTGAGCGCGGCGGACATGCCTATTCGAGGATTACGAACCCGACGGTCGGGGTACTGGAACAACGCATCGCTGCACTTGAGGATGGTTCGGCAGCTGTTTGCACCGCTTCAGGCATGGCCGCAACGTTTTGCGCCATCACAGCCATACTCGGGCAAGGCGATCACATCGTCGCATCAACGCAAATGTATGGCGGCAACATTAGTCTGATGAAAAACACGCTGCCGCGATTCGGCATAACGACCACCTTTGTTGATCCAACGGATACTGACGGCTTTCGCAAGGCAATTCAGGACAACACCCGGCTCATCTACGGAGAACTTATCGGCAATCCGGGGCTGGATATTCTCGATCTCGAGGGGATCGCGAAGATCGGTGCCGATAACCACGTCCCGTTCATGGTCGATGCAACCTTCAACACGCCGTATCTGTGTCGTTGCTTCGATTACGGCGCCAATATGACCATACATTCGGTCACGAAGTGGATGGGTGGTCACGGTGTCGCAATCGGCGGTGTCGTCGTTGACGGTGGCAACTTTGACTGGGGTGCTACGGACAGGTACCCGACGATAACCGAGCCTTATGCACCGTTCAGCGGCATCAATCTCTGGGAAGAATTCGGGCCGAGCGCATTTGCCACGCGAATTCGTGCTGAGGCAATGCGCGACATTGGAGCATCGATGAGTCCGATGAATGCTTTCTTGCTGCTGCAAGGCATCGAAACGCTGTCGCTGCGCATGGACAAGCACCTGTCCAACACGAAGGAACTACTCGACTATCTGGAAAATCACGACCTGGTTTCCTGGGTCAATCACCCCGATCTGCCGTCACATTCGAGTCATGAACTCGCCAAGAAATACCTGCCGAAAGGCGCAGGATCTATTGTCAGTTTTGGCGTCAAGGGCGGTCGGGAAGCCGGCAAGGCCTTTATCGAAAACGTAGAGCTGGCATCACATCTCGCCAACGTCGGCGACGCGAAGACCTTGATTATTCATCCTGCGACGACCACACATTCACGAATTGATGCCGACGCCCTGGTCGCGGCCGGCATCACCGAGGACATGGTTCGGCTTTCCGTTGGCCTTGAGGACGTCGATGACATCAAGGCTGACTTCGAGAACGGTTTTCGCGCGGCGAAGCGAGCTGCGAATAGCTAGCCATGTATTTCGACATTAAGGGCAAGCAGGTTTTTGCTACGACGGGGGGCAAGGCATTCGACAACAGCAAGCCCACCGTGGTTTTTCTGCATGGCAGTGGCTTTGATCACACGGTCTGGAGTCTGCAATCGCGCTTTTTCGCGTATCGCGATTATGCGGTGCTCGCCCCCGACCTTCCCGGACACACCAATTCCGAAGGACCTCCGCTTGAGTCGATCGAGTCCATGGCGGATTGGCTTGACGAAGTCGTCGAAGCACTCGATGCCAGGGACTTGTCGATCGTGGCGCATTCACAGGGATGCCTGATCGCGCTCGAGTACGCCTTACGCTACCCGGACCGGTTACGCTCGGTGACCTTTATTACCAGTGGACTGGCCACGCCTGTTAACGAATCCCTGCTTAACGCGGCGGAAGAGGATCCGGACGCGGCTGTAGCGATGATGCTGAGCTGGGGGTTCGGTTCCGCGGGGCATCTGCACCAGGGGCCGATACCTGGCAACTCGATGGTTGCTGCCGGACGCAAAGTAATGCGCCGCAATGCCCCCAAGGCTCTGGCAACAGACCTCAAGGCCTGCAATGCGTATGCGAACGGCAAACAAGCGGCTGCTGGCGTCGGTTGCCCGATCCAGGTCATCGTGGCCGGTAAAGATCGCATGGCGCCGAGAAAAGCCACAACAGAACTGATCGAAAACCTCAACAACCCTGATGTCGCTCTGATTCCGGAGAGCGGACACATTGTTCCGCAGGAAGTCCCCAATCAGTGCCGCACGCTTTTGAAGACATTTATTTTTTCGCATAACCCCTCAAACTAGAAGTCAGAAATGTACGAAATTAGTCGTGCCGCGGTCATAGGCGCCGGGACCATGGGCCTCGGAATCGCAGGACAACTTGCCAACGCAGGAATCGACGTACTGCTGCTCGATATTCCAGCCGAAGGCGACAACCGCAATGCGATCTGCGAACGAGCACTCGAACGCCTGCTCGACGAGAATCAGCCGGGTCTGCTCCACAAAGACAATCTTGATCGCATCACGATAGGAAATATCGAAGACGACATGGCGAAGCTCGCTGACGTCGACTGGATTACCGAAGCAGTAGTCGAACGGCTTGATATCAAGCAGGCGTTGTACAAACAGATCGATGCTGTTCGTAAGCAAGGTTCGATCGTCTCGTCGAACACGTCGACGATTCCCATATCACTGCTTGTTGAAGGCATGCCAACCGCGTTCCAGGAAGAGTTCGCCATCACGCACTTTTTTAACCCTGTGCGTTTTATGCGGCTACTCGAAATTGTTCGCGGTGAGGCAACGCGCGTCGAGGTGATCGATTGCCTGGATCGGTTTTGCGACTTTCATTTAGGCAAAGGCATTGTCGTTTGCAATGACACGCCCGGATTCCTGGGCAATCGCGTCGGCGTGTTCGCGATTCAGACCGCATTGCATACCGCATTTCGGATGGGGCTTTCTCCTGAGGTCGCCGATACCATATTCGGCCGCCCAATGGGCATTCCGAAGACTGGCGTATTCGGGCTGTACGACCTGATCGGCATTGACCTGATGAGTGACGTCGCAAAGAGCCTGGTCTCGATTCTTCCGCAGGACGACGCTTTTCATGCGGTGTCCGCCGAAATACCGATTATGAAACGCATGATCGATGAGGGCTTTCTCGGCAACAAGGTCAAACGAGGCGGCTTCTACCAATCGGCCGATATCGCAAATGGCATCAGTCGCAAGACACTGGATTTCGACAGTTTCACCTATCGCGACTTCGAGGCCGACAAGCCACAGATCGCGATTGATGCAGAGTTGGCGGGCGACTTTACGCTGCTGCTTGAGAACGACGACGAGGTTGGCGACTACGCGTGGGAGATTCTCGCCAGCACGCTTTGCTACGCGGCGGCTTTAGTACCGGACGTAAACAAGTCCCTGGTTGCCGTCGACGACGCAATGAAGCTCGGCTACAACTGGATTCGGGGTCCTTTCGAGATGATTGACGCGATAGGCGTAGACCGGTTCATCACACGACTCGAGAAAGATGGCCGGGAAATTCCCGCTTTTGTTCAAGTTGCCGCCGGCAAGACCTTCTACCGGGTCACAAATGGCGAACTTCAGCACCTGTTGGCCGACGGTAGCTATACCGCAGTGCAGCGGGCCAAAGGCATCCGTCGCTTCAGCGAGGAACGGCATGCGCTCACGCCGATACACGAGAATGCTGCCGCCAGCTATTTCGCCCTCGAAAACGACGTTGGTCTTATTGAATTCCACTCCAAGGCGAACGCTCTGGGACCAGAGTCGATGCAGTTGGTCGAAATAGCTGTACGCCACGCATCCGGGAACATGTCAGGCCTTATCGTGCACAACGATGCACAACATTTCTCCTGCGGCGCAAATCTCGGAAACATACTCGGCTTTATCATCGACAAGGATATGGCAGGGCTCGATCAGTTTCTTGATCACTATCAGCAAACCTTGCGATCGATGAAATACGCGCCGATTCCCGTGGTCGCGGCCCCTTCAGGGCTGTCCATGGGTGGTGGGTTCGAGGTTTTACTGCACACGGACAAGGTGATATTCCATGCAAATTCAGTAACAGGTCTCGTCGAGTCGCTGGTTGGTGTTGTTCCGGGCGGTGGTGGCGTTAAGGAAATGTTGTATCGCTGGTTCGAGCGCACTGGCGACATGAACGAAGCTGCCTGGAAAGCCTTCATGAACATTGGTTATGGCAAGACGGCCAGATCCCCGCTTGAGGCCAAACCCCTCGCAATGTTCCGAGACGGCATCGACGACTACGTCATGAATCGAGACCGGCTTTTGGACACTGCAATGTCGGCAGTTGTCGAGATGGCTGCCGGCTACCAGGTGATTGAGCGGCGACCGCTTGCGATGCCTGGTCGTGAGGTGTGGGCCGAGATGCGCGAGTGGCTGCAGGAAAATCACGAAAAAGGCTATCTGACCCCGCACGACGTCACAACCGGTGCTCAAATTGCCATGATTGTTACCGGTGGTGACATAGACGCTGGCACCGAGTTATCCGAGAATGATCTCTTTGCGCTCGAACGCAAAGCCTTCGTAACCCTCGGTAATACCGTACAAACAAGGGACCGAATCCAGTTTATGCTGAAGCACGGTACACCGCTACGAAATTGACGACGCCATGATCTACAACGCCCCGATACGAGACATGCTTTTCCTGCTGAATGAATGGCAGGGACTTGAGCGCCTGACAGCACTTCCCGGATACGAGGAGGTCGATATCGACCTGATCGAGGCCATCCTTGAGGAGGCCAACAGGTTTTCGAGCACCGAACTCCTGGCCATTAACAGGGAAGGCGACGAACATGCTGCGGTATTCGAAGATGGTTCAGTCCGTACTCCTCCTGGATTCAAGGAAGCGTATACACAATTCATCGAGAACGGCTGGACCGGCATTGATGCCAACCCCGATCACGGTGGCCAGGGACTGCCCAAAGTCTTACAGAACCTGATCGACGAAATGCTCGGGGCGACCAATGTTTCTTTCAAGCTGTATACGGAGCTCAGTCGCGGTGCCTTCGACCATTTTCGGCAGGTATTTCTTGCGAATTTCATCAGATGCCGCGTGATCGAGCAGATGATAGGCACCGCGACTGAGCTCCGTATACAGCTTGAAA
>PVMS01012370.1_pt1 | contig 11391 bp, 7 predicted proteins | sample 1853461 | NCBI WGS metagenome assembly PVMS01 (sample SAMN08582032, study PRJNA380276) | Marine sediment metagenome, whole genome shotgun sequencing project. | isolation source: ocean sediment barecode stripped | collected 2017
AATTCCATATGGTTGAAAGCAGCGGTGGCCTGTGGCCTGTGGGCCAGCTTTGAGATTATCGGCCTTTTCTGCCCTCTCTATGGAAATCAGAAATCCCCGAATTACCAAAAAAACTGATTGGGATGGGTATTGGTAATGCTTACGCTGCCCTGTCTCTATCCTTTAATTCCCTCCCCGTAATGCTCGACCGATCGGCAAATTTAAAAGGCTTTATCAGGAATCCCTGGAGGTCGTTCACCAACTTAATTTTTGAGGCTCAACTCTGGTTAGAGACCTATCAAAAACAGTTGAAATTATAATTTAATTCCATTCCAAATAGCCGCATTCTTCTCACTTAGCGATCATTACGACGTATCTAGATATTTATATATGTTATGTCGGTAAAGTCTATTGTTTTTTAATTCACAATGAATTAGTTTCGCTCTCTTTCTGAGTAAATTCATGTAGTAAAAGTGTAATTCTCTATGGCAAATCGCAGGGATTTTATCAAAATATCCGGATTAGGGATGGGAGGTCTGGCAGTAGGCGCCTCGGCTTTTGGTGTATACAACAAGCTCCTTGCCTCCCCTCCTAAAGGAGCGGAGCTCACGATCGATACAACACGAACCCCTACCTACTGTGAAATCTGTTTTTGGAAGTGTGCCGGCTGGGTATACAAGAATGAAGAAGGGAAGATCTGGAAAGTGATCGGTAATGATGATGATCAACACAGCAATGGTCGGTTTTGTCCCAGAGGAACTGGTGGTCCAGGTATGTACTATGATGAGGACCGGCTGAAAACACCTCTTATCAGAACCGAGGAAAGAGGGAAACAGGTTTTCCGGGAGGCAAGCTGGGATGAAGCATTTGACTATATCGCAGAGAAAATGCAAGCCATTGCAGAAGAACATGGTCCGGAATGCATGGCTCTGCTTACCCATGGATCGGGAGGAAAATATTTTGGTAATCTGATTAAAGCCTTTGGATCCACCAGTATTGCTGCTCCCTCATACTCCCAGTGCCGGGGACCCCGTGAGGTGGCCTATCACATGACCTTTGGCGAAGGAGTGGGAAGTCCTGAAAGAACAGATATCAGAGATACAGATTGCCTGGTTCTGATTGGATCTCATTTGGGTGAAAACATGCACAATGGCCAGGTACAGGAGATGTCTGATGCCATTGATAAAGGCGCTTCAATCATTACTGTTGACCCAAGGTTTAGCATTGCAGCCAGCAAATCAAAATACTGGTTACCCATAAAGCCTGCCACAGACCTGGCCCTGCTTCTTTCATGGATTCATGTAATCATCAAAGAAGAATGGTACGATAAAGACTATGTGGAGAAATACACCTATGGATTTGAGCAACTAAAGGAGCATGTTCAAAATATGACCCCTGAGTGGGCATATGGGATTACAACCATTGCACCAGATCTGATCAGAAAGTCGGCCAAAGAAATGGCTGATGCCTCTCCTGCGGTAATCATCCATCCAGGAAGACATGTTACCTGGTATGGAGACGATACACAACGGAGCAGGGCAATGGCCATCCTAAATGCACTGCTGGGTTCCTGGGGACGCAGGGGTGGATTCTATAATCCCGAAACCGTTGAGGTCCCTTCATGGCCTCATCCACCCTATCCTACTCCCCGAAAAAGCTGGAGAGATGCTTTTCCCGGTCAATATAACCTTGCCTATGAAACCATTGCTTCCGGAATCTGCGATGCCACCATTCCGGAGCTTAGTCCAGCGTGTAATTTTAAAGGCTGGATCGTCAATGGAACCAATTTATTGAAAACCATTCCTGATTCAAGAAAAGTGGTGCAGGCCATCCAAAACCTGGATCTGCTGGTGGTCATAGACACCATGCCCATGGCCATCACCGAATTGGCAGACGTGGTCTTGCCAGAATGTACCTACCTGGAGCGCTACGATACAATCAGAAACGGGCCCCACCGTAAACCCGCCATCGCTCTGAGGATGCCCGCCACAGAACCTCTTTATGATACCAAACCTGCCTACTGGATGGCCAAGGAACTCTCCAAGAGGCTGGGACTGGAAGACTATTTCAGCTGGAACTCTATTGAAGAAATGCTGGACTGGCAGTTCAAAGAGGTGGGAACATCCCTTGAAGAGATGCAACGAATCGGGGTTAAGACTTTTGATCGCAGCTATGATGATCTCTATTTCCAACCGGGAGAGGAAAAAGAGTTCTTTACCAATTCAGGGAAAATTGAACTGTACAGTACAGCCCTTGCTGCTGAAGGATTTGATCCACTACCCGTTTATACGCCCCACGAAGAACCCCCCGAAGGATTTTACCGATTGAATTATGGGCGTGCTCCATCTCATACATTTGGAAGGACTGCGAACAATGCCCTGTTAAAAGACCTGATGGAAGAAAATACCGTTTGGATCAATCCCAAAGTAGCTGGAATCTGGGGTATTGAAAATGGTCAATATATTTGGTTGGAAAATCAGGATGGCATTAGGTCCTCCTTCTCCATCAAAGCCAGGGTGACCGAAAGAATCCGTTGGGACAGTGTTTATATGGTCCATGGTTTTGGACATACCAACAAGAAGCTTTCCCGGGCTTATGGCAAAGGAGCAAGTGATTCAGAACTCATAACGAAGGTCCATGTGGACCCGGTGATGGGAGGAACAGGCATGAGGGGAAACTTTGTCACTTTTAAATTTGAATCTGCAAAAGAGGAGGCCGAATCATGAGATATGCCATGGCCGTAGATACCAAAAAATGTGTGGGATGCAGCGATTGTGTTGTATCCTGCCAGACCGAGAACAATGTACCCATAGGTTATTGCCGCGACTGGGTGGTGGAGGTCACAGATGGAACGTACCCTCAGCTTGAAATTGAGATCAGCTCGGAACGCTGCAATCAATGCGACAACTCACCTTGCGTAAGATGCTGTCCCACAGGTGCTAGCCATTATGCCGATGGAGGAATTGTTCTGGTTACGCCCAACAAGTGCATTGGTTGCGGGGCCTGCATCACATCCTGCCCCTACGACGCACGCTATTCCCATCCCGATGGATATGTGGACAAGTGCACCTTCTGCATTCACAGGATCAAAAAAGGCCTGGAACCTGCCTGTGTGTCTGCATGCCCTACCAAATGCATGTACTTTGGTGACCGTGATGATCCCAACAGCAAGGTATCGGAGATTCTGAAAGTAAGAAAATACAAATCCTTGATTCCTGAGGCCGGGACCAAACCTCAACTCTACTTCCTTATCTAATATAGCCATGAGAGAAGAAATCATTGTAAGCGGACGCAACAACTACCTCATAGATCCACACCTGCATATCTGGCATTGGCAGATACCTCTATACCTTTTTCTCGGGGGGCTGGCGGCAGGGATACTATTTTTTGCAGCATTTTTCACCCTGATGGGCAAAGAGAACAAGTATCATGCTGCAGTAAAAGTTGCCCCGCACATTGTTCCCTGGGTACTGGTTTTGGGCTTGGTTGCCCTTGTGCTCGATCTGAAGCATCAACTCTATGTATGGAGGTTATATACCACCATCCGCCTGGAATCTCCTATGTCGTGGGGAGCCTGGGTTCTGATGCTGGTCACTCCCCTTTCATTTATCTGGTCTGCCATCCACATCAAGGAGATCTTTCCCAATTGGGACTGGAAGTTCAAAATCCTAAAGGAGATTGTTGCCTTTTTCTCTAAACAGAAACAAGCCATTGCCTGGGTGATGGGCGTAGCCTCTATTATCCTTGGGGTGTATACCGGAATTCTGTTCTCGGCATTTAATGCCAGGCCACTCTGGAATACTTCGATCCTGGGTCCCCTTTTCCTGGCCTCAGGATTATCGGCAGGTGCAGCGGTAATCATGCTCTTTTCAAAAAAGCATAAGGAGAGAGCCATGTTTGCAAAAATAGATATTGGAATTATCGTGGTGGAGCTGTTTCTGATTATCCACATGTTTATGGGATTTCTGGCAAGCACCCAGGTTCAGATCAATGCTGCCGAACTATTTCTTGGCGGACCGTGGACTGCGCCATTCTGGATCTTCGTAGTCATCCTGGGAATGATTGTACCGGTCTTTCTTGAGGTATTGGAGCTCCGGAAATTTAAAATCCCGGTAGTAATCCCCGCTGGTCTGGTCCTTTTTGGAAGTCTGATGCTCAGGTTTCTGATCGCCTACGCCGGACAGGAAAGCAGATGGCTATATTGAAAGGTTAATAGGTTAATAGGTTAGTGTGTTAGTGTGTTAGTATTAATGTTAGAAATTAGACAACCCAACATAATAATATAATAATGAGTGAATTAAAGAAAACGAAACGGAAGCCCAGGGGGTACATTAATCCCTATTTGGGAGGGGTATTGCTTGGCCTCGTTCTGCTTGCTGCTAATTTCGTATCAGGCAGAGGGCTGGGTGCCAGTGGAGCAGCCAAGAGTGCCATTGTTGCCACTGTCAATACAGTGACCCCGGATCATGCAGAAAATGCACTATTTTACAAAGAGTACAATGAATCACATCCGGAGGGACCCATGAAAGCGTGGCTTGTTTTCCAAATGCTTGGTGTTATTGTAGGGGCCTTTATCTCGGGTGCTGTTTTTAACCGCCTGAAATTCAAAGTAGAACACTCTCCAAAAATCACGTCTAAAAGAAGAATCATTTTTGCCCTCATTGGAGGGATTCTATTCGGATTCGGTTCACAGTTGGGCCGTGGATGCACCAGTGGCTCCGCTTTAAGTGGAATGGCTGTCATGTCATTGGGTGGATTTATCTCTATGGCATTTATTTTTGGAACCGCCTTTGCATTGGCCTGGTTCTTCAGAAAAAACTGGATTTAACATTTATATATCAAGAAAATGGGACCATTAATTGTTAGCGATATTATCACACAGAATACGAATTTCTTTCTGGCGTTTATCATTGGGATTGGATTTGGATTTGTACTTGAAAGCAGTGGCTTTTCATCCAGTCGAAAATTGGCCGGGGTCTTCTACGGATACGATACCGTAGTGCTGAAGGTTTTCTTCACCGCTGCCATCGTTGCCATGCTTGGCATGCTCTTTATGAGTCTATTTAATTGGATAGACCTTGATATGGTTTATATCAATCCTACCTACCTCTGGTCTACCATCATCGGAGGGGCTATCATGGGTGCCGGTTTTATCACAGGAGGTTTCTGTCCGGGCACCAGTTTCTGCGCAGCTTCCATCGGAAAAATCGACGCCATGTTTTTTATTGTCGGAATGTTTCTTGGAGTATTAATTTTTGCAGAAGCCTACCCTTTGCTGGAAAATTTCTACAAAGGATCTTTCAGGGGTACACCCACCCTGAGTCAGGCCATTGGTATTAAGGACGGAATTGTAGTCCTGGGTATCATCTTCGCCGCCCTTGGAATGTTCTGGGCAGGCGAATGGGCTGAAAAGAAATTCCCCAGGGAAGAGTACTAATTTTAACTTTACAAAAAACCGTTATGAAACCGAGATTATATTTAGCCCTGTTTATTATCCCCCTGGGACTCATTCTTGCAGCTGTTCCGGCCGACACTACCCATCCTTATAAGCTTTCCCCCGAAGATCTTCTGGAGCATGTAAACAGCGGGATGCAATACTTCTCTCCTGATGAAGTAGCTCAGATGATCGTAAGCAAAGATCCTTCTCTGTTGCTGGTGGATGTACGAAGTGAGGATGAATATGAAAAATACCATCTCCCGGGTGCCATCAATGTACCTCTCTCCTCTCTGCTGGAGGAACAGTGGAAGGACTATCTAAACCAGGACCTCCGATACAATGTTTTCTATTCCAACAGTACAGTAAATGCCAACCAGGCATGGATGCTGACCCGACAATTGGGATACCAGAATAATTATGTGCTACAGGGAGGACTCAACTATTGGGTGGAGACCATTCTGAATCCGACCCCTCCAGAGTCCACAAGTCCCAACGAAGAGATTGCAAAATATGATTTCAGAAAGGGTGCTGGTCAGGCCCTGGGAGGAGGAGCCGCTGTCCTGACAAATTCCAGCAAGACTGCACCTGCGTTGCCAAAAATTGCCCCACGGCCTCAGAAAAAGAGGGTGCAGGGAGGATGCTAATGGGTCTGATCTAATAAGGAGATTCTATCTGGTCTTAACAATCTTCTCAATCCCCCTGATCTGACCGGACTCTATCCATTGCAGGACATACATACCCTGTACTAAATCATGGATATTCAGCTGGTAGATCTGGTGGCCTGCAGGCATTTTTTCGTTGCGAACTACTCTTCCATTGATGTCAAGTAATCTGAGAACAGCCTCTTCCTCAGTCGTACTTCCCAGGTTAATATTTACTACATTTCTGGCCGGGTTTGGATAGAGGTGCATTTTTGGTAATGTGTGAGGTCCGGCAACATCCACCTTGAGGTCTTTATAACTCACCATGGCTTGGAGAATTTTACCCGTTTTCCGGTCCTGAACAAACGCAGCAACACCCAGGTCCTGGATGTCTTCAATATAGGGTTGGTACTCCCACCCATTTTCCCTGACCAGGGTATCTCCATATACCCAAGACCCTCCAATTAATTTTCCAGATGGTGTAGGCAGCATATCCAACACCACATTTCTGAATTCCTGGTCTCCATTCAGTCCTGTATAGGCCGTTACGGAGGATTCAAATACTACCATATACAATTGGAGATACTCTGGATATTCATCAACAATGCACGTCACCTTAGTCTTAGCATAAAGGCTGTCTTCCTTCCAGTTAACTTCCAGATCAACTTCAAATTCGGGGCTGTCAAGAGAACCCAAACCGATGTAGTCCAGGATGGGTGTGGTTTTCAGATCAGTAAACCCATAACGGAACATTTCTGTTACACCTCCATCCAGCACGGCAAATGGCACATCCGGTATTCCATAATAAAACGATCTTGTTGTAGCAGGCACCGGGTTATTTTCTCCCATGGGATCATATCCGGGATTATCCATGTGATACTGCAGGCTAATTACATCCCTTGGATACCTTTTAGCCAGGCTATCAATTAAGTCATCTGCTGACCTGGATTTCTCAATGGATGAATGGGTAAAATTCTCTAATATGGAAACTCTTGTACGCTCTGAAATGAGTAAGTCATTAAAAGCAAAACCCTGATTCCCTATACCTTGAGCGCCCGTACTGGTGATAGCAATTCTAAACCTGATACCAGATTTACCAGCCACTTCATCCAGATCATGGGCAGCTCTGACCCAATCTTTATCCGGATTAAACACATTCAATCCCCATCCAATCGCACTACCCCCTGGTTTATTGGCCAGATCGAATACATTGTACCATCCAATTCCCGGATTGCTACTTCCCAATGTTTTCCATCCCTCTTCCACTGCATCCATATACTGCAGAACAGCTCCATTGGTATTTGGAATAAAGCTGCGCAGGATATCCATCTGGATCATGGGACGATCCAGTCCAGTGAAATCAAAACAGGGGCTCTCTATCCATGACTCCTCATAGTAATTTATGGCTTCAATGGGCAATTGGGTATACCAGGCCTTATCGCCTGTTGTAGGTTCAAAGTCAGTAAAGTCGGGCTCACTCAACCTCCAGCTGCTCAATTCATTTTTCGAACCTACACTCCACAAATTATCCTGGTCATCAAAACTCTCCTCATAACCAGGTTTTTCGAGGGTGATGGTATTAAGTAATTCAATCCCCTTTGAAATACTGTCTGAGCAGCCACCGGCACTGTAGGCATAAAGATCAACCTTATAGTCGCCCTCTGAAGCAAAATTATACACCACCGATTCACTTTCAGAAGTGCTAGTTTTTCTTTCAAGAATAACTCCATTTTGCGACTTAAATGTCCAAATAAGTGAGTCTGCTGGAACTCCTCCAAAATCTGACCTGTTAAGGAACTCCGTACCAGTTCCATCTCGATAACAACTACTAGCCAGACTAAAGTCGGCTTCTGGATGAATCCCAATAAGCGTATCAAGCACATAAGTATCGATACATCCATCAATACTGGTAGCCATTAAGCTAATTGATCTCCTACCTCTGTCCAGATAATTGTGTGACGGTTCAATATCCGAACTGATATTACCGTCACCACTGGATGGATCATCAAAGTTCCATGCCCAGGATTCAACATTTAGTTTATCGCTTGTAGTATTGTAAAATGAAACTACACCCCCATCTGTCGAAATGCATGAGGTGGATAATTCAAAAATGGCAGACGGGGCGGCCAAAATATGCAGCTTTTGCATGATACTTTCCGTACAACCATTCTCTGATTGGCTTGTACAGATAATACTTATCTCACCTGGTTCAACCTCTGCTGGATCGAACATATATCCATCTGCTGTGTAAACAATACCGGGACCTTCGAAGATGGCATTCTCCACATTTGCTTTCAACAAAAGAGGCACGCTATTCTGACAATACACCGTATCATCCAGATTAAATATTTCAGGGACAAGCACCGATTCTACAACAAAATCTTCCCATAGGAAGAAAGGCGTTTCATTCACATATTTGTACTCAATAGTAAACCTTCCATCACTTAACTGGGAAGGATCGATTTCAGCAGTGTTGTCGCCATGATCGGTAATTGCATCGACAGCCTGTGAGTTTGAGTTGAGTAGACGGAAAGAGCCATCAACTCCTGCGGTATTGGAAGCATTCACCGTAAAGATCTCACCATTTGTACAGACAAATTCAGATGGTATAAATATATCTCCTTCGGCATCAAGAACGAAAACCAGTGTACTGGCCACACTTGTACAGCCATTGGAATTGGTGTAAGTATACTGGAGGATATGAGGTGAATTAACAGTCCCAGCAAGTCCTGGATCAAAGAGCCCGGTAGCTGAAATCACACCCGGACCGGAGAATTCTCCACCCTCCACATTGGCCTCAAGCTTAACAGGATCGGCATCTACACTGTATCCGGAAAGGAGGTTAATAAATTCCAGGAATGTGTTTTCATTCACAGTTACTTCCACATTTCCACTACCACTATTCACCACTCCGTTCCTGTCCCGTACCGAAGTAATTCTATAGGTGGTAGTCTGAAGAGGGGTCACATTGAAAGAATAGGTAGTAGACTCCACATCCAAATATGTCATTGTGCTGTCGCCATCATAGAGGTCAAATTCCCAGGGGCCTCTCCCGTTCAGGAATATGGTGAGTGCAGCACTCTCCCATTCACAAACCTCAGGCGTTCCTGCAATAACTGCGGTGGGGAGAGTCGTATATACTTCAGCCTCATTGGGTTCCACGGCTATTACCGGTGCACTATGATTACCAGCTGGATCAGCCAAAACAATTTGAATCTGAAGGTTTCCTGGTGAAACATCAGAATCTCCCGCTGTAACCGTATAAGATAATTCATACAATCCGCCAGAGTGCTCAACAAATGAAATTTGTGCAGAACTTAATGCGATTCCATTTATAACGGTTCCCGACACCGCAGTGTAGTTAATGTCATCTGCAGTAACGGCTATCCTTACTATTCCATCCACTCCAAACTCACCCGGAGAAACTTCTACCTGAGAAACAAGTGGTGGATGGGCATCGATGGTCAGACTCGCCGAATTGCTTACCTGGAAATAAGGAAGTCCAATATTCCCTGAAGGTTTTACAAGAGTGATGCTGGCCAATAATTCACCCGCTTTCACATCCCGGTCACCCTCACTGACCGTATAGTTAAGTATGTAGTTACCTCCTGTCAATTCAAGGAATACAATGTTTGACTCAGAAACGCTGATTCCATTCACCGAGGACGTTGACAACAACGAATACCCCAATCCATCGGCTCGAATATTAAGTGAGACCACATCGCCAATCTTCATACTACCAGAAGCTACTGTCATTTCGTATAAGACAGGTAGATTGGCATCCAATAGATCATTGTTTTGTCTGATTGCGCTTGTATAGGGAGCACTCTCAAGGGTACCATCGGAGATAACCAGATTCGAAACCGGAATATTTTGGTTTGCCAGATAACTGTTCCCTCCCTCTGTAATAACGAAGTTTGCCAGATACGTAGTTTCATCCACCCGTTGAAATCCAGTTAGGGGATATCCTCCGACCTGACCTGAAACGAATGAATAACTGAAGCCAGCATCATTGCTTACGGTGATTGTTGCTGAGATAACATCTCCAATCTTCATGGTGGCATTGGGGATGGAAATACCACTTACCTCCACTACCTTCTCAAATTGGGCTTCCAAAGTGGCATCTCCTGAAGTAAGAGTTACTGATGTGGTTGCCAATCCAGGATTAACAATATCCAAAATTCCGGACTCAACTAACCAACCATCAAAACTGTATCCTACGCGTGCTGAAACGGAGATGGTCTGGCTGACACCATGCTGAACTGTAATGGGAGAAGGTGGTGTAAATACTGCTTCAGTAACACTTTCGGCAACAAGCACCAGCTGATACTCCTTTAGTTCGAAATTGGCCCTTACGGTCACATCACCTGATGTAAGAAGTACTGAAGTAGATGGTGAATCAGGATTTACAATATATGCAGTGCCGCTGTTCACGGTCCAGTTGACAAAGTTGTACCCTTCAGGAACGGTTACTGAGATTGGTTGGGCTGTTCCATGAGCTACGATTAGAGGTGAGGGTGGATTAAATACCGCCTGTGCCAAATCAGATTCCAGGGTTAGTGTGTAAATTCTTTCAAAGTTAGCTCTAACTGTGGCATCCTCCGAGTTAAGTGTCACCTCGGTGGACAGCAATTCAGGATCCTCGATATTTGCAGATCCGCTGATAACCGTCCAGTTTAAGAAGCGGTATCCCACAGGTTCATTCACCAAAATCGCTTGGGGAACCCCTTCTACAACGACCACCGTACCGCTCGGAGAGAGGATAGCTTCTGGCACTGAGGAAGTAACAGTCAAGTTGTGTATCCGTTCGAAATTGGCGTACACATTTGAGGGCCCGGAAGTGGCTACAATCGACGTTTGTGCCGCATTTGGATCATCAATAGCAATGTTGGGTGAGGTGGTGGTCCATTCCAGGAACCTGTAACCAGAGGGATTTGCAACCGATATGGGCTGTTCTATACCGTGGCTAACCGTTACCGGGGAGGAAGGCGTAAAAATCGCTGCTGAGGCACCTGAAGGAATTGTTTGCAAATAAACCTGATAGGTATTCAGCTGGAAATTCGCGGTGACAGACTTATCAGAATCCATCGTTATTAATGCAGTGGTAGTTATTCCTCCCAGATCTCCCGACCAATTTGCAAAGGTCCACCCCGGATCGGCTATGGCTTCAAGATTCACTACACTTCCACTCAAATAGCTTGCCTGGTCCGGAGACCGTGTCACCGATCCATCTCCAAATATATCAATCGAAAGGGTATACTGATCCTGAATAAATGTGGCAGTAATGGTCAAGGGGCCATCCATGGTAATGCTTTCTGAAATGCTGGTTCCACT
>PVMS01039379.1_pt1 | contig 11391 bp, 7 predicted proteins | sample 1853461 | NCBI WGS metagenome assembly PVMS01 (sample SAMN08582032, study PRJNA380276) | Marine sediment metagenome, whole genome shotgun sequencing project. | isolation source: ocean sediment barecode stripped | collected 2017
ATAAAGGTGGTATCCGTATTTATATTTTCAGAAAGTGTTTTAGCACATTTCACGTTTTCCTTTGAATAGCTGTAAAGAGGAGATTCATTTACAAAGTAATCCGGGTTGAAAGGCTGCAGACGGTGCGGTGTTAAGAGATGTTTGTGTAGTTCTTTTTCAGGAAGAGTAAAGGTTTCTTCAAGGCAGTCCATAAGCTCGCTGACGATGACGGATGGCGGAATGATGCTGTTGTCCCGGACATGCTGGCCGATATAACTGATGTACAGTTTTTCTGATGCGGAAATCAGGGTTTCAAGAAAAAGATACCGGTCTTCATTTTTTGACGAGGGATCGCAGGCTTGAGGCTTTGCAGAAATCAGGTTAAATCCAGGCTCGTATGAAATCCTGGGATAACTATTGTCATTCATTCCGATCAGGCAGATGACTTTTGACGGGAGGCTTCTTGATGATTCCATGGCACAGAAGGTTACGCTGCCGTTCATAAATCCTGACGATGAACTTTTCTGTTTAAATATTGTTTTTAAGTGGTCTCTGATGATTTCAAAGCTTATGGTACGGTTAAACCCTGAAAGCTCATGGGTGGTTTCAAGTTCAATCAGGGCGTCGCGGATTTTTTGCTGGTTTTCATCGTCCGGCTCAAAAAAGGAGTTTAAAATATCTAAAAGTGAGCTTGACCAGTCTTTAAGACTCTTTTGTGAACCAAGGTCTTTTGACAGGGAAAACAGGTGGTCTGTGAACTTGATGAACCTGCCGAGTGTTTGAGCGCTGGATCCTTCAATCTCATCATAGGGGAGAATTCCGCTGAAAAGTTCCTTGTTTTGACCGGGCAGTGCGTACCCTAAAAGCAGACGGTCAAGACCGGCCTGCCAGGTGTTCTGTGGGAATGGCGGAAGACCCAGGCGGGTCTTGTCTTCTTTGTCTATTCCCCATCTGATCCGGGTTTCTTCCAGCCAGGATTTAATCAGGGAGATATCTGTTTCTGAAAAAGAGAACTTTTCCCGCACAGAGGGTGATTCAAGGATCGGGATGACTTCTGTCACGCCGAAGCGTCCTCTGCTGAGATCAAGAAGAGAAAGAAAGGTGTTGATGATGCTGCTTCCGGATAGATGCGAAACATCCGATATTGAAAAGGGAATTTTTTTGTTCTCATTTTCAGGGGAATCAAATACCGCCCTGATAAAAGGGCTGTAGGTATTTATGTCCGGCGTCATCACAAGGATGTCATGGGGCTTGAGAGTGTTGTCATTTTCAAACATAAAAAGAAGCTGGTCATGGAGAACTTCTATTTCACGCATGGGGCTGTGACACGAATGTACCTGTATGGAGGTGTCCTCTATTTTTATATCTATTTTTTTATCTTGTTCTTTAAGATTAAGGATCTGAGACTGAAGATATGAGAGCACTGTTTTTTTCTCTACATCTTCAAATAATGGTTCTTCAATACAGTCAAAACTGGTAAGCATGTCAAAGAACGCTCTTCCCGCAGTTCCAAGAGATGAAAGAAGGGTGTGTCCCCTGGTGATATAAGTTTCTTCAGGAGCATCAACTTTTTTTAACAGTTTTATTTCTTCTTTTTCAGACAGGATATCTTCCCAGTATTGCCTGCAGGGATTCAGTAAAAAGAGGTCCACTGCTGTGTGCTCTGAAACTTTTGAGAAGAAATTCAGATGAAATGGCGGAAGCGCTGATATCCCGAAGATCTCGATCCTTTCAGGAAGGATTTTTACTGTTTCAGGGTTGTTTTCAAGCTGGTCGTAATAACTATCCACAAGATGCGCACGATGCAAAGAGTCGATATCTTTTATCAGCAGCCGCCAGAGTTCGGCCTGCCATTTCTCTTCTCTGTTTTTATGAGATAACTCCCCCTTTTCCCAGCCTTTAAGCATTGAGGGGCGAAATATGATGTACTGATCAAAAACCTCAGCAATTTTTTTTGAGATCTGAAAAGCTTTTATTTGTGAACCATCAGCAAGGTATGAAGCCAAAGGCTTAAAAGCCTCCTTTTTAACGGAGGCAGGAAGTATTTTCATTATTTTCCATGTCAGGATGTCTATTTCAAAGGGTGATTTTTCTGGCAAATCAGGATTTGTCTTTTTTATAAGGTCATAAATAAAAGAATTTGGATAGGAAAAACAAATGTTTGAGCATATTCCCTGTTTTTCCGCAAGTTTTGTGGACAGCCAGTGATTCATGCCGATATGCTGGGTAATGAAGGTTTCCGGAAGGAGCGGGGAGGACAGGGGCTGAGTCGTATTTTGAGCAAGTCTGTCTATGAGTGCTTCCTGGCTGTTTGATATATAAGTGTTTAAGGGCATAATTAATTATCTTAAATTACTTGAAGTGTATACAGCAATTAAAAATTACAGTTTATTTGATATCCTTTTATATCAAAGATACCTAAGGGGTCAAGTTAATGTATGTCAAGTTAATGTATTGACAGCGGTGCTTAATTTATCTTAAAATTATTGCCTATTACTATTTCAAATATTAACTGTTTAAAAAAGCTTATTGATATTGAAAAACATATCTTAACACGTCATTTTGTTAGGGGGCAGTGTAAATATAAAGGCAAAAAATTATGGCAGACAATAATACAGGAAATATTTTTAAAGAAACCATCAGTGCGCTTCTTTCAATTATTGAAGTATATGATTCGTCCTTAAAAGAAAATTCAGAACGTATTGCTTCACATTGTATTATGTTTTCCCGCAAGCTTGGACTTTCCAAGGAAGAGAGCGAGAGAATATATTTTGCGGGTCTGCTCCATGATATAGGTATGTTCCATATCCCTGTTGATATTATCCATAAAAAAGACAAGCTGACAGAGGATGAGATTGCAATGCTCAAGATGCATCCTGCGATCAGCGAAAAGATCATTTCAAATATCAGTTTTCTAAAAGGGGTTCTTCCTATTGTCCGTCACCACCATGAAAGGTTTGATGGGAGCGGATATCCTGACGAAAAAAAGGGAAGTGATATTCCTTACGGTTCCAGGATAATTGCTCTTGCCGACACTTATGATGCAATGCTTACAGGCAGGTCTTACAAAGATAAAAAGGACATTAAAGAAGTTATTGAAGAAGTGGAAAAAGAGTCCGGCAAACAGTTCGACCCTGATCTTGTTAAGGAGTTTTTACAGTTTTTAAAGCCGGAAGATGCTTCAGATGAGGTCTCTCAGCGCAGCAAAGAAGAAGATAAAAAAGAAATAATCCAGAAGACTATTAATGACATAATTGTCAGGTTTAAAAAGGGGCAGATATCTTTGCCGACTCTTCCCACCGTTGTGCAGGATGTCCAGAAGGCCATTGATAATCCTGTTTCAACAACAGATGATGTCGCTAAATTAATTGAGACAGATTCCGTAATATCTCTGCGGCTTATTTCGATAGCCAATTCTGCTGTGTACAGAGGTGCGGATAAGATCCAGAACGTAAAACAGGCTGTACCCCGGCTCGGACTGAAGCAGACAAAAAGTGTTGTGGTTGCCATAGCAAACAAAGGTATTTACAAGACAGATAATATTGAATTTAAGGCAATACTTGAAAAAATGTGGCTTCATGCGCTTGCCTGTGCCTATGCTTCAAGGATGATAGGCACAATTCTTAAAGAAGAGAATGTTGACGATCTGTTTTTGATGGGCCTTACCCACGATATCGGCAAGGTCATGCTTTTTAAGCCGTTTACAGATATCCTTGCCCAGACAGAGTCAATTAAGCTTGATGAAGTAATGGAGAGTATACAGGAAGCGCACTGCGGTATAGGCAGCGCTTTTCTTGCAAAGCTTGGTTTTTCAGATGCTTTTGTAAGCGTTGGAAGAATGCATGATGATGAGAAGTTTTCAGAAGCAACGCTTAAATATATTCTTATTGTGAGTCTTGCAAATATTTTGACCCGAAAGATAGGGTACAGCCTCCATGAAGGAACGGATATTGATTTGGCTGAGGTCAATCAGGCAAAACTGCTTAAGCTTGATGCGGCTGTATTGGAAGATGTCTGCGCAAAGGTAAAACAGACGTTGGAAGATGCCGCCAGTAAGTTCTAATTTACAGGGGAGAATACTGCGCTCTCTCCTAGGGGCTCGAGGGGCCGAGTAGCACACTAAAACTAACGCATAAACCCGATATTTTCTAATAATCCCGCTTTTTTATAAGCCTTCACTGTTTACTTCTAATTAAGATCCGATATTTTATATTCCGGGCTGTATGAGAGATGGTTATCTTTCAGCTCTTTAATAATATCCGGATGTGCAGTAACTGCCCACCATATTTTATTGTTCTTAAAGTATTTGCGGACAGCTGTTTTAACCTCCCCGGCTGTAACTGCATTAATACTGTCCATTGTTTTAAGGTATGAAGTATAGTCCCCTGTGCTCATATAGGAGCCGGCCATTCTTGATGTAATAGCCTGATTTGTGCGGAGTCCTGAAAAGTATTTTGTTGAAGAGGATGCTTTGTAGAATTCAAGCCCTTCTGAGATCGGAATGTAATCCTCTTCGCCCCCATCTCCCTTATACGGGGAAAGGCATTTACCGGAAGCAGCGATATCTATTGATTCTTTAATGAGGTCAATTACTTTTATTGGATCATTTGTTCTGTAAGCAGAGATATTGGCATAATTTGATTTTTTGCCGTTGTTGTTAGACCAGACAGAATATACCATACTGTTTTTTGTCCGGATGATGTTTTGCAGGATGTCAGACAGGATGTTTGATGCGATACCAATGGCCCAGTGATCCGGGTGGGTTACGGGTACGGTTGAGAAATTGCCTCTTACATATGAGGCCCCTTTGTTAAGCTCTTTATAAGCGTCAAGGATTAGGGGAGGAGACTCCTGAACGGTAAAGCTTTTTTCTGGGGTATCAAAGGGTACCCCCTTTTTTAGATTTCCGAAACTTTCATCAAGTTTGTTTTTAAGGTCATTGATATCAAAGTCACCTGCGGCAAAGATGGCTATTCTTGAAGCCACATAATTTTGGCTGTAGAATTCCTTAACTTCTTCAAGTTTTATGTTTTCAAGAGTTTCTATATTGTAAAGGTAGGAGAAGTAAGGGTGGTCTTTAAAAAAACTGAGGTTCAGGGCTTTTGATACCCTGGCATATCCGTCAGTAAGATCTGAACGGCAGCTGTTTTTCATGTTTGTGATGATCTCATCAAAATACTTTTGAGAGAAAACAGGATTAAGAAAAAGGTCTGCATACAGGTCGAAGGTTTCATTAAAGTAGGAATCGATGGTCTTTAAGGAGTAGCTTGAAAAATCAATGGCATCATTTACGCTTATTGCGGCCGAGCTTTTTTTCAGGATTGTTCTGCGGGAAATCTCAGGATATTTTTTTGATTCCATTTTCATCAGTTTCAGGGTCACATTATCAATTCCCGCTTTATCTTTCGGTACCAGGTCTTTTCCGCCCTGAAGGGTAAGTACAACAGATTTCAGCCTGCTGTGTTTGGAAACTTTTACCACAACCGGTATTCCGTTTTTCAGCTTAAACTCATGAAAGGTTTTGAGGTTCTCCGCGATAAAGCTGTTTTTGTGTGCACAGGATAAGGTTAACACAAGAAATGTCAGTGCAAAGACAATACGAAGTATTTTCATTTAATATCCTCCTGAGCCGTCATTTGCGAGACCTTTTTAAGTATGCCGTGTTTTTTATTATCATCGCCGTTTATCCATATGGTGGTGAGCAGATTTTTATTTGCAAGATAAGTGTTTATAAAGGTTTGTATATCTGTTACTCCGATCGTGTTTATTCTGTCAAGATATGACAGGTAATAATCGGTTGAGGTTGATGCCCACCAGAACGAAAGGTTTGACATGTATCCTGCTGCTGTTTCCCGTGACAGAATATCATGGTCCTCAATCTCCCTCTTGGCAGAAATAAGCGCTGTTTCGCTGAAGTAATTTTTTCCGGTCATATTCTTGATCTCAATTAAGAGTGTGTTTTTCAGCCGTTTGATGGTTTTCCACAGATCCATTTCGTCAGATAATGCAATCACAAAAGAAAACGAGGTTTCTCCTGCGTCCCGCTGGGTGAAATAGCTGGCACTGATATGGCGGGTTCCGCCATGAAGTTCAGGCACAGCTTTGTAGATATTGTGTTTGAATTTTCCTTCCGGGTCAGACAGTATTTGTCCCCAGAGATCAGCACTGTAGGTGGCTTCTGTATCTATTCCGGCATCAGGGCCTCTAAAGGTAAATGAGACAGTTACCAGACCTTTCGACGGAGAGGTATCCACTGCTGTCCACTTGTGTTTCGGGAGTTGTTTGTGGGGAGTGATTTTTGGGAAGCCCGGACCTTTTTGCCAGGTTCCGTAATGTTTTCTAACGATTTTAACTGCAGCAGCGGGATCGACATCTCCGGATATAAAAACAGCGGCATTGTTTGGGACGTAGTAATTGTCTTTTATGAAAGTAAGTTTTTCTACTGTTGCAGTATTAATGACATCAAGGCTTCCGCCGGTATCCCGTCTGTACCAGTAGTCAGGGTAGAGGGCATGCAGTTCAGCCTCAAACAGGGCGTATTCCGGAGCACTCTGTTTGCCTGCGATCTCATTGTGAACAACCTCGCGTTCTTTAAGCAGTTCTTCTTTATTTAAAAGAGGAGAGATAACCGCATTTGCCCAGAAAGAAAGGCCTTCTTCCAGCTTGTTTGACGGGATCATAATATAATAGGTGACATATTCTGTACTGGTTCCGCCGTTCCAATTGCCGACGCCCATCCGCTTTAAAGCGGCCATAAACGCTTCCTGGTTTTTGTAAACATCATTGCCTTTAAACAGCATATGTTCATACAGGTGACACAGACCGTTTAATTCTTCAGTTTCCACAATAGCGCCGGCTCGGAAGCTTATTCTGATTGTGGCGAGGGGAACAATATGGTTTTCTTCAATGAAGACTTCCAGCCCGTTTTCAAGGACATGGCTTTCAAGGGCATGTCCTTCTGCTGAAATACATAAACAGAAGGCCAGAAACAAAAAGGTATATCTTTTAAACCGCATTTTTTCTCCAGTTAAAAAGGTTAATAAGGTTTTAAGTATAAGGTAAAGAAATGCAGGTTTCAATAGAAATGATAGAATCTTGATCTGCTGGATATAACTGAATATTGCAAGGTCTTCTTAGGACGCAATGCTAGTGAAGCCCAAGTAATTTTCTTACCTGTTCATAATCTTCGGGAATGTCTATATCCAGGCCTGCATTTTTATCTGAAAAGGGAACGGACAGTACCAGGTCAGACCTTGCTTCAATTATACTTCTTCCCCCGCAATCTCCTGTAAGCTTTATAAGTTCGTTTTGCAGGCTTGATGGAAAGATTACAGGATTTCCTCTTTGTCCGGCGTATTCCGGAACAATGATTGATAGGGGATTTTGAAGAAAGGCTTTTACCAGGCAGTCAATTGTTTCTGCGGTAAGCATAGGCTGATCACCAACGATGAACATATAGGCGTTGGTATTGGCATCAGAAGCCTTGATTCCGGTTTTAACTGTAGTGCTTTGTCCCTCATGGGCGTCGGCATTAAAGACGGCTTTTATATGGTTTTTTTTAGCCAGGTTTTTGGTTTTTTCTTTGCGGTATACCAGGACAACTTCATCAAGGCAGGAGTTTTTTGCTGCCAGAATAATGTGTTCTATAAGGGGTATGCCCGCGATATCCAGCAGGAGTTTATCCCGGTTTAAGCGGGTAGAGAAGCCGGACGCCATAATAATTCCAGTTACCATATGCAGGTTTCCTTTAACCGGAGTGTTTTGCGTAAGCCGCCCTGTGGGCGGGGTCGAGCAATACAAGTTAAGAAATCAATCTTAATTACCGGGATGCCCCGCCTTGTAGGCGGGGAGCATCACTTATAACAGATATGCTGTTATTAAGCATGGTAGAAATAATAAATGTTTGAACAGAAGAACTGATCTTTTTAACTTCTCTGATAATATTTTTTGCATGCTGTTCAATTTCGGCAGAGTCTGCTTTGTTAAGCAGTACATATCGTTGACATAGGTGAGGAGCTTTTTTAAACAATCCTTCTTCTGATATGATAAGGCCGGCAATTGAGGAATAAGTAATGAGTTCGTTTTCAGTATGCCTGGTTATGCGGCAGAACTGTTCGGGCCGGTGAACATGATCATCATCAATGGTGCAGTCTAACGCATCAAGGCCGATTACTCCTAAAAGCTTTGTGGTTTTAGAGGGGATTACCGGTTCATGCTCAGCCGGAGCCTTTATTGGCTTTTGTTTTGATCCGTCACCCTCAACTAATATAAGGTCAAATATATTCTTTCTAAAGAGTAAGTTAATATGTTCAGGGTCAATACCAAGAAGTTTGTTTTCTGCAGTATGTGTGCTGCCGAGACAGGTAATGCCTGATTCTGCAGTACCGGTAAGTTGATCCGGGTTTTTTGTAACGACTGTCATGTCGCTGTCTGATTTTTCAGGACATAAAATAGCAGTTGTTGTGGTAACAAGAACCTTTTTATTGAGCTGCTTAAATTCTTTTGCCAGCTTGAAAATTGATGTTGTTTTTCCTCCGGCACCGACAAAGCAGATAAGCTCTGGAAGGTTTGGGTCAATGTTCAGTGCCTCATAGAGCATCATAGTGACGATTTTCCATAAATAGATAAAACGGCTTGGCTCCTCAGGAAATGAGGGAAATATCATTCATGCCCGGAACAGATGTTCCGCTTCTTATTGCCACAAGTTCGGCAGCAATCGACATTGATATCTCAGCCGGAGTGTTGGCTCCGATATTAATACCTATGGGTGAGCGAATCTGTTTGATAACATTCTCAGAGATGCCGGAATCACGAAGTTGCTGAAAGGCTTTGGCTACTTTGGATTTGCTTCCGATCATTCCAAGGTAGCGAAAAGGGCTGCCCGCACAGTGAAAAAGAATCTCATAATCATGGATATGACGATGTGTTAGAATTACAGCATAGGTGTTTTCAGAAAGTTCAAGCCCATCAAAAGAGCTCTGATAGTCCCCGGCAATAATTCTGTCGGCCCATGGCAGCTTTTCTTTACAGGCAAATTCGGGTCTGTTGTCAACAACTGTTACGGTAAATCCTAAAAGTTTCCCAAGCTGACAGAGATGAGCACCGATGTGTCCGGCTCCGAAAATAATGAGGGAAGGAGTGCACCTGAGGGGTTCAAGAAAGATTGTCATGGAACCGCCGCAGGCCATGCCAATATCTTCAAGACAGTATTTGTGGAGACTGGTGTCACTTTTGTTAAACAGGTTCTGTGCTTCGTCAATAATTTTCTTTTCAATAGCTCCGCCACCGATGGTGCCAAACAGCATTCCGTCTTTCTGTATCAGTATTCGGTCGCCTGGATTGCCCGGGCCTGACCCGGTTACCTCTACAACTGTGGCAAGCACAGCCGGTTTGCCGGAGTTTTTTACTTCAATGATCTTGTCAAAAATATTCATGGCTTCTTTCTCTTGAATTTAAGGTTCATTAATAATCTCCACGGAGGATGTTTTAATAGTGGAGGCATAAAGCATGGAATTTAAGTCTACTCAGTGATACGGCTTAAAATGGCTTCCAAAACGCTGCCGCCAATGGTCCGGGCTTTGTCGGAAATGGTAAAGCAGTATTCTGTAATTCCACGGGGATCCACATCCCCGATTTTGGCTCCCTTTTTAACCTGCAGGTCATTCATGATGCATCCGCGTAATACACCGCTGACTTCTGACGTAATTGGCTTCTTTCCGATCATACACACAGTGTCTCCTTTGTTGACAGCGTCACCAATACTAAGACCTTTTTTGACCACACCGTCACAGGGTGCTCTTAAAACCCGTTTTTCAGTATATCCAAGGACCGGTTCGGGTATTCCCGTGTTTGCAGCTGCAGCACCTTTCTCAATGATTCTGCCGAGGTTGTGCCCCCTCATGGTTTCAATGACAATGTCAACATCTTTGCCTGCAGTAAAGCCCGGTCCGAGAGCTATGGTAAGAGGTGCAAGATTCAGGCTCATACAGGTATTCTTTTTTGATAAAGTTGCTTCAACCAGAATCTGCGGCTGGATGGTCTTTAAAGAACTCATGTCAGGATCTACCAGAACAGGGACGCATTTGTCCTGCCAGATCTCCTTTGCCTTCTTCGGGTCAGGGATCAGAACAGCAGTAGTTCCTTCAATTTCAATTTTTCCCGAATAAACGGCTTGGGCAAAAGAGACTTTGCGTCTAATAACAGTGGGCTGTGGGGTTTCAAGCACAATCACTTTAAACCCGCTTCGAAAGATCCGGTGAGCGACACCTGTCCCAATATCACCGCCACCTCTTACTGCCACAACTGTCTGATTCATTATTTTATGCATTTAAAAGTATTCAAGTTTATTATTCGAGCCTGATGATATTCTAAGATGGTTTTTGGCTGAGAGGCAAGAGATTTCTTTATGTGTTGTTTGATTCTGAGTTATGAACAAATTTTTTGGACTGCTGGAGGTTCTGTTCTGACTAGACCTGTTTTTTTTGCTTGATGATCTTTAATATCCGCTCAGGGCTGATTGGAATTTCATCAATGGGCTGGCCGATGGCATTACTTACGGCATTTGCAATTGTCTGAGCAGTGGTTACCATTGGGCCCTCGCCCACCTCTTTGGCGCCAAAAGGTCCGTAGGGATCATTGGTCTCAACAATGATGCGCTCTATCTGGGGGATTTCAAAAGGACGGGGCAGAGCATAATCGAGACGGGAGGGGTTTAGTACCTGGCCCCTTTCCATAGTGCACTCTTCAAAGAGAATCTGTCCGATGCCGCTGAAGACCTGACCGTCAAGCTGTCCTTCTACAGCCAGCGGATTAATGGCTCGGCCCACATCATGGGCAACCGTCATCTTAAGCAGCCTTACTTCTCCGGTTTCCGGATCGACTTCGACCTCGGCGATCTGTGCGCCGAATGAATAGGCTAATGAAGGTTTTTCCGAGGGTGAATTGTAAAAGCCGCGGCCCATGACAAAGCGGCCTTCCGCGCAGTGAAGGGTGTCAAAAACAATGTCTTCAAAAGATATTGCCTCGTCAGGCTTGCCTTTGGGATAAACTTTCCGGTCATTGAAAACCAGTTGTGACGGCCTTACTCCAAGTTTCTCCGCTGCGGTTTTAGCCAGCTGTTTTCGTGCGTCCAGGCAGGCGTTCTTTACCGCGTTTCCTGTGGTAAAGGTGCCGCGCTGGGAAAAGGCTCCAACGTCAAATGGAGCGATGTCCGTATCACCCGAAACAACAGTGATATCATCAGTTTCTATTCCCAGGGTTTCAGCAGCAATGATTGCCATGGTAGTATGGGAACCCTGTCCCATATCCGGAAGGCCGGTAAACAGAGAAGCTTTCCCGTCCTCACCCAGTTTGATAAAAGCAGCTGAGGTGTCATGCATCCACATGCCCTTGCCTCCAGAACTCATCACTCCG
>PVMS01076616.1_pt1 | contig 11391 bp, 10 predicted proteins | sample 1853461 | NCBI WGS metagenome assembly PVMS01 (sample SAMN08582032, study PRJNA380276) | Marine sediment metagenome, whole genome shotgun sequencing project. | isolation source: ocean sediment barecode stripped | collected 2017
ACCGGCTAGGGGGGTGTTTTTTTCCCTGACACACCCTTAATGGGCGACCCCAGCCGCTTAAGAATATTAGAATTTTTGAAACGATTATGGATTTTGCTACATAGTCCTAAGCTGAGAGTGATCGCCAGGATCGATCAAATCATATATTTCAACCGATGTAAATGTGTAAAGGATTGAACTGGTAATTTTATCCGCAGATCATCCAAAACAAATAAAAGAAGTTATTGCAAAACCAATTTTCGGGGGCTAAGATGTTCTGTAATTGATATGCAGGATTAGGTAGCGAGTTAAAGGGGTCAATAGAAAATTTGATATTTCATAGCTTTTCAAGATTCTCAACAAGTTTGGTCTGTATTGGAAATCCGAGCCATTCCGTAATTATATTGCGAGCTCGAAAAACCATCGTCACTTTGTTGATACTTGTGTTTTAGTCCATTGAAATTATAATATATTCCCTCTCCTAAGTGATAAGTAAAAAGAGCCCTATCATGACTACAATTTCGGAAAAAACAGTAATGGTACTTTTAGCTGGTTTTGCTATTCTTTGTTTTGCTTCTCAGGATGCTTTTGCAGCTACGATCTTTTTTGATGATTTTAAAGATGTGAGTTATAATGGGTTGACTACCAGTGGGACAGGAGCAACCCCTACCCATGCTCTGACACCTACCCCCAGATCGCCTCCCACTTCGACACTTACCCCCACGCTTCATCCCTATCCTACTCCATCTTCCGGTATTTATGATCCTCATTCCGGGGATGGAAATGTAACCAGAACTCTTCTGACCTATCAAGTCATGATGGCCAGCAATGACGGACTAAAATCCTTTGTAGACAATTCCGCTTTTGCGGTCCCTGCCAATGCCGCCAACCCGGATCATACATTCGAAGGAACCCTCGATCTTACCCCCCAAAACCGCACCCTTGGTAATTACAAGAAACGTTATGACCCCTACGATTATGATTATCTTCAGTCCATGACAAGATTGCCCGATATTACGGTCGACTTGGTCCAGCACGGAACCTGGCTATTACCTAAGGATAGAGGAATGCAGGAAGGAATATGGATGGAAACAGGAAGTAGTCAGCCTTGGGGTTTCGATTTTATGATCCATCCCGGACGGGTATGGAAAGAAAACAGTGATAACGGTTTAACTCGTGCAGCCCTTCCCTTTTCTTTGGTCATTACTAACGAGAATTGTACTCATAACGGTTTGATGACATTCCTTTTTGATGACTCCGGGATCATTTCTCATGTAAGATATCAAGTCCCCAATGAAACTTGTTATTACTATATTATTGACATGTATGGACATATCGATGCGATATATTCCCCCCATGCCGTTTCCGGAGCCAGTACCGTCAAGACTGCTTTTGTTAATGAAAGACTGGATATGATTCCCACGAGACCATACACAGACCTTGCTAAAGAATTCGGAGTCGACCTGAATAAATTTGCCGCCAGTGCGCAGAGGTCCGGGGATATAACCTCGAAAGCGGTCTATTATAACGGTTATAACTATGTATGGCCCTGTTATACTAGAGCGGGTCATCACCCCTATTGTGAATATGTAATGTTCCCGGCCTATTCAACAGCAAAAATCTGGCTGGCTGCCACTGCCATGATGTTGATCGGAAAGAATGATCCAGCTGTTTATTCCGCCAAAATTACGGATTGGGTTCCCGAAGCCCCCTCCAGATGGTCTAACGTAACTATTGAAAATGCCATTGATATGGCTACGGGTTTTTATGACAACCATGACTTCATTGAAGATGAAAACACAAATGGAGGAAGCTTCGCAGTAGCCCGAAGTAAGGGAGAAAAAACGACCATCGCCTTTGATCTTTATCCAACACAAAAGGCCTCCCCGGGAGCAACTTTTGTCTACCACACGAGTGATACTTTTATCGCTACAAGAGCCCTGGAAGCTTATCATGGTTCGGATATCTGGGATTATCTATGGAATTCGATTTATGGGCCATTAGATATCGGTCCTGATAGCCGGGTGGTTTTGAGAACCTGGGATAACGGCGGCTGGAATAACGGTATCGCCATCGGTGGATACGGATTATTTTATAACCATGATACCATTGCCAAGATCACCCGATTTATGAACCAAGATATAGGAAAAGTGAATGGTGCACAGATGTTGGATCGGAATCAAGTCATGGCCGCCTTTCAGAGAGATCCTTCTGATATCGGCCCGGATACGACTTATGACAATTCGATGTACATTCTGCGCAAAAAAATCTGGAAACGTTATAACAATGCCTATTGGTCTTATCGCTATTTAGCCGGAGAGACTTACGAGAACATCACATACAGTTGCACATGGTTTAGTGCACGTGGTCAGGGTCTGGGTGGAATCCAGTTGAAAATGATGCCCAATGGGGTGAATTTCTCTTATATCAGTGATTCTCTGGTTTATGATTCTCAGGATGCCGTAGCCCAAATCAACAACATCAGTCCTCACTGTCCGTAATTTCCTAACGGTATCTGCATCTGAAGCCGATGCATAATTTACTGTTTTCGATCCATCCGCTTCGTACAAACAGCTTCTTATCATAATCTTTTAGCAGATTATTGTCGATCAACCTAACGAACGGCTGTACGAACAGCTTTGCAAGCTATGTTGGAACAAAGTTCTCCGAGCGCTATAAGATCCCATCTTTGAGAGTCAATCTCTTCTGTTGAAAGTGCAAAAAGAATATCTCCATCGTCAGGACCGTGGAAAGGTTGAATAACACGCGCCATAGCAGAGTGTACCTGCCGCCCCAACTGAACAAGTTCGTTTTGCGCAAGACGGCTGTTGACTATTACCGCAGTAAGCGTCGTGCTGCCGCCATAAAGGTTTCTTTTGATTTGTAGACTCTCCGGATACTTGGAGATCACTTCATGGAAATGCAGTTGCCGACCGGTCTCATTATCTCGGATTCCACGCAGTACGCTGCCATCTTCGTTGATAACAACACCCATGGCATTGACTATAGTGATAACAGCAATCCGGAGATCGCCGAATGATTGGTAGGCGGCTCCCTGACCACCGGGTTCGGCAGAGAATCGATCTGATCCACGAATCTTGCCTACGCTTGCCGATCGAGCGGCACCTCGCTGTCCCAAGGGAATGCGACATTCCTTTGCAGCTAAATAGGCCGCGCGGCCCAGGGTTTTGTCTGGATAAATTAGGTTGTCACGGACTGCAAAGTCATAAATGATCGCACCTGACACGGTCGCAATGGTCCCCCAAACAGCAGTTTTTCGTTCGGCAAGAATTTGTGATGAAACGCCCGTCGCAGCTTCAAGTCCGTAAAGAGAGCCTCCCGCAAAGCAGATCGCATCAACACTTCCGTACCCCCCGATGAGCCCCGGTGAACCGCCGCGCACATCCACAGCTGATGATGCTGTATGGGGAAATCTTAGCACAGTACAACCGGTTGGACCTTCTTCATATTCTGCGATTCCTATTTGTAGACCCGGAAATTCGATATCTAGAGTGGGTCCGGATTCAGGAATCTGCGGTATTAATCTATTCTCGTTTTTCATCATTTCAGAATTCCTCCGATGCTGATATGAAACTAACTCCTTCAGGCAATCGTATCAAACAGAGTCCGGCTGTATGGGTGAGTCGGACGCTCATAGAAATGTTTAGCGGGCGCTTGCTCAAGGATTTCGCCGGCACGCATCACAGCAATATGGTCAGACACATAGCGTGTTGCCGCGAGATCATGAGAAATAAACAATGATGCAAAACCGGTTTCATCCTGTAGTCGCTTGATAAGATTAAGAATTTGAGTCTGAATGGATACATCTAAAGCACTTACTGCTTCATCGAATACAATAAAGCGTGGGCGGGTTATGAGCGCCCTGGCTATGGCGACCCTCTGTCGTTGTCCCCCGGAGAGCTCGTTAGGATATCGCCGGGTGTAGCTTTCATCGAGTCCAACAAGTCTAAGGATCTCATTGATTTTTTCTTCTTTGTCGTTTTTAGTGTAACCACCCTGGATTGACAGAGGTTCGACAACAGAAATTCCAACCTGGAGGCGTGGGTTAAGTGCCCATTCCGGATGCTGCAGAACAACTGCCATCTGGCCGCGACGATTCGATCGATTTATTGGTGAATCACCGTCAAAACATACCTTGCCATTAGTCGGTTGCAATATCCCGAGACAAAGCTTACCGATGGTGGTTTTGCCTGATCCTGATTCGCCTACCATGCCCATAATCTGACCGGGTTCGATCTTGAGATTAGCCTCTGAAACAGCCTTTACTTCATGCCGTGACCAAGCCGCACCGCTCTTGTAAATCACACTTGCCTTTACCAATCCAATCAGTGGCATGCTCATCTTTCCTTCCTTGATTGCATATCACTATTGAGGACTTTCTCTGCGTTATGACACAAAACTATACGACCAGAAAAACTACGAGCAGCAGGACGCTCAAACCGGCAACACTCACTGGCAAAGTGGCAGCGCGGTTCAAAACCGCAACCTTCAGTTTTACCGGATAATACCGGCGGTGCGCCTGGAATCGACTGTAAAGTCTCTCCGGGCCGCTCCAGCCCTGGTGCCGCAGCTAAGAGGGCATGGGTATAGGCATGGGCAGGATGAGCAAATACTATCGAAGTTTTGCCATTTTCAACCACGCGGCCGGCATACATAACCGCTACTTGCTCGCAGTGTCGGGCGACAACTCTAAGTTCATGGCTCAATAGTACGATACCGGTATTCATATTCGTGCATAAAGAAACAAGAAGCTCAAGAATGTGGTCGCGAAGCGTTGCATCAAGTGAGGCTGTTGGTTCGTCCGCGACCAACAGCGCCGGTTGACGCGAAATTGCTATGGCAATAACGACACGCTGAGCCATACCCCCGGAAAGTTGATGGGGGTATTTGGCGGCAATTCGTGACGCATCCGTCAGGCCAACGTGTGACAGAAGCTCATTGATTTTATCAGAACTGCAACCATCTCCCATGGCAAGGGCAATTTGACGTCCGATTTTCATGGTCGGATCAAGAGCGGTCATGGGGTCCTGAAAAACAAAGCCCAGTCTTTTACGCCGCAACTTTCGCATAACCTTATAGGAGGCAGTTAACATCGAATTGCCTTCCAGTTTTAGATCACCACCAACACACTCGGCAATAGTCGGGAGCATTCGGCCGATTGATAGCCCAAGAGTACTTTTGCCGGACCCGCTCTCACCTACGATGCCGACTACTACCGGACCCGGCAGTGTCAGATTGACCTCGTCAAGTGCGCGCACAGTGCTGCGTTGTGTGATATAGTCAACAGAATAATCTGTGACGGATAGTAATGTAGTCATCGCAACGATCTCATTTGTAATGGGTCAAGCAGGTCGCGCAAACCATCACCCAACAGATTGATTGACATAATCGCGATACTAAGCACGATACCAGCGGAAAAAACCATCCACGGTGCAATGGTAAGATAAAGCGCACCAGTACGTAATAATGAACCCAGTGAGGCGAGAGGAGGCTGAACCCCAAGCCCAAGAAAACTAAGCGCACTTTCAATCACCATTCCGACCGACAGAGCATAGGTAAGCTGAATCAATACCGTACCCGCAATGTTGGGCAGTAGATGAACGAACATAACACGCGTTCTCGATGCACCTGCAATTTCAGCGGCTATAATGAAGCCGCGTTCGGACAGACTCAGGCTAACCGAACGAACGACTCGGACAAATAGAGGGAGTGTTGCCGTACTAATTACCGTAACAACGCCAAAATTACGGGGAGGGCGAATCGCTGCCATAAGCAATCCAAGAATGAGAGCGGGAAAGGCGAACAAGACGTCGGCTAATCGCATTATTAATACGTCGACCCATCCGCCGACATAGGCGGATGTCATGCCGATCACCGTACCGAGCACGGCTGTCAATAAGACGGCAATGCTTGCGACCAGAAAAGTTGCGCGAATACCCTGTACCAGTCTTGGCAGATAGGAGCGTCCGAGTTCATCCGTGCCCAATGGCAAGCTCCAGGTTGGTGGCGCAAGTCTGGGACCGACACCGATAGCAGTAGGATCGCCCAACATTAGATACCGGCCGAAAGCGCCAAGCAGCAGCAGTGTCAACAGCAATAGGGCCGCAAATTTTGTCAGCCGGTCAATCCGGCCGAAAATTGTATGATTTTTCAAAATATGCATATCACCATTTTCACCGCCCATTCTGCGCTGCTTCAATCCTTGGATCTATGATCGCGTAAAAAATGTCGGAAAGGGTGTTAATAGATACAAATACGACAGCGGCCAGAAGAACTCCTGCCTGAATCACAGCATAATCACGGTTGTGCAGGGCATTATAGGTGTAAAGTCCGATTCCTGGTAATGAATACATAGTCTCCACGATCACCGCACCGCCGAGAAGATAGCTAAAATAGGTAGTTGTAACGGTAAGGATTGGAATTGAGGCGTTCCGCAAAACATGGTAAAATATGGTTTTCCATGGAGTTTGGCCGTAAGCTACAGCCGTTGTGATATGACCCTCGGTTAGGACCCGTAGGACAGAATCACGGGTTGTGCGTAATATCAACGCAATGCCGAAAACCGAGAGCGTGAGGGTTGGTAAAATCATAGCTCTGAGGTTAGTTACCGGGTCTTCAAAAAATGGCACATGACCGCCGACGGTTAGGAAAAGTGAGTGAACAGAAAAAATAAAAAGAAACACACTGCCGATGACAAAATCCGGTATGCTGGCCCCCATAGCGCCTACCACACGAGCAACCGCACGAACTTGACTGCTTTTGGACATACCGGATAGTATGCCAAGTGGCAACCCAATTAATAGAGCAAACGTGGTGGCCATCAAGGTTAGTTGAATAGTTACCGGTGCTCGTCTTAGGATCTCATCGGCAACCGATGTTTGTGTTACCATGGATATTCCGAAGTCGCCACACATCGTCGCCACGAACCAACGGAAAAATTGCTCGTACAGCGGGCCGTCCAGACCAAATCGTTTAGCAATTAGCGCGCGAGCCTCTAGTGTTGAAATCGGTCCCAGCACAATCTCCTCAAAACTGGAAGGCATAGCACGCATGGCGAAAAATATAATAACGGCCACACCGCAGAGAGTAACCAGTCCTATGAGAAGACGAGTAAAAATATAGTTAAAAGTCTGCATAATCAAAGCATACTAATGAGTGCGTTATTATTTAGACATCTGTTGTCATTCGTATAAGGGAGCATCTGCAAAGCCGGACAGGGTATTGATTCGGTCGGCAGCTCATACTCAGGTCAATGCGGATGTAGAGCCGAAACTTGGTCGACCATTTAAAATACTGATGCTGCCGTTTACTGTAGATCGCCTGAAAACAATAAGTTGCAGGATTCCGGCTGAATACCCGCTAAGATCTCCAAACAGTGACCCGACCGCAGATTCAATACCCTGCCCGGCACACCTGTCTAAATAAATATCGCCCTATCAGCAACGGATGACATAGCCACCAGTAAAGAGCTTATTAAAGTTGATGGGTGATACAATCCTGACGCCTGGATTCGTTACCGATTCAAAGTGAAAGATTCAAGATACTTAAATGTATTAAAGTTTCCCTCGATTGGGCTAAAACGGGCATGAATCAAATCTTTTCGATAACTGATATAGTCCGGCTTGTTCACCAGGGCAAGCATGTTAGCTTGCTCGTCGATAATGGTGGCCGCTTCAATCATTGCGGCCATTCTTGCTGGGCCGTTAGGGAGTTTATTGATTTTGACCAGCAACTCATTGTAGGCCTCCACCGGTTTCAGAAATCCGGCGTTCCAACCGGCAGAATTCGGGTTCCACCATCTCATCACCAGCGACGGATCGGTGTAACCGGCAAACCATGACATCGCGAGATGGAAATCAGTTTCAGGACTGAAAACACGCGCATACCAATCGGCTGGCGGTACCTGTTCAATCTCCAGCTTAATTCCGATATCGGCGAGGTTCTTTTGTATAACCTGTGCGATCAGGGGATACGTTACGAGTACCGGGGAAGCGATAATCGTGGCCTTGATATTTTCGGCCTTGGCCTCTTTCAACAGGGCCTTTGCCTTTGCTAAACGCTCATTGCGCGGTAAAGCGTAGCTTGGCAAGTCGCTGCAGGCATTATAGCCGAATGCATTGGGTACAGGGCAGTCAATCGTTGATTGTCCGCCGAAGACAATGTCAACCATTAATTTTCGGTCTAAGGCCAGCGACATGGCCTTGCGTACACGAAGATCGGTGAATGGTGAATCCTGCTGGATGGCACTAACGTCCAGCCGAAAAACGTTTGGTGTCTGCTGCACGATGGTCTCGACATTGCGGACGCCTTTGAGAAGCAGCGGCGCGTCAGGAATCTCAAATGACGCTATCTGCACGCGACCATCGCGCAACGCCGCGATGCGGGCCGCATCGTCGGGGATGATACGGACTTCGAATTTGTCGACTTTTGGTAAACCGGGACGACCATAATGCGGGTTCGCTTTTAGTCTCCAGGCCTGATCCTGCAAGTGTTCAGCTACCATATACGGGCCGGAACCCATCATTTCTTTGGTAGGATCAAAGGTGCCTTCCTTTATTTCCTTCATCGGTAAAATTGCGGTTGTAGTTACTGCCAAAACAGATGTCAATGGTGAAAAGGGCACACTGAGTTCAAAGCGCACCGTATGGTCGTCCACGGCCGTAATGCTTTTTACGTCTGCTAAAGATTTTCCCCAAGTGCTGCCAAGCTCCGGATCCCGCAGGCGCCTGAAACTCTCGACAACGTCTGATGCAACCAAAGGACGGCCATTGGAGAAAGCCGCGCTTTTCCGCAGATGAAAAATATAAGTCGTTGAATTTGGGTTGTCCCACGATTCGGCCAGCCGTGGAACAATACCGAGTTTGTCGTCGGTACCGGTTAGAGTCTCATAAACAAGATAATAGAGCACCCACGATGTGCCGCTGCCTGAAGTGTGGGGGTCAGTCGAGAGAACCTCCGAGGGCTTTCCCCATACTATTCCATCGGCAGCTAATGCTGAAGAGGACACTCCGGCAAAAACAGCGGCGAGTGCCATAAACACGACGACACTAAAACGGAACAACGAACGATTAATCATAAAGTAGCGCATGCGAATTCTCCTTTCGTTAGGGTTGCTATTTTAACGAGTACGATTAATACGAATTAGTTATAAAGAAAGATTGAAACCGTCCCGTTCAACAATTACGAAGATGTTCATCAATATTTTAATGCTTTAATCGAGAGCTTAACGGAGCTGTCAACATTTCAGGGGTGCGAAATCTGCTAAACGCCATGGCGTGCCATTACCTGTTGAAGACGCTCATGCGGCAAGGCGATGACTTTACGATCATCGATGCCGGTCATCGTTTCGGCGGCCACAAGGGCATTGATGATGGCTTCTTCGGTCGCAAAGACGGTTGCCTGAAAAAAAGCATCCATCTGTTCATTTGGCAGCATGTCCAGCTTCGCTAATCCTGATTGCATTGCGGTTTCAGAATTGGCTGTGGAAAACGCCATAACAATATCACCAGAGAAATTGCTTGCGATAGCCCCAGTTTTTGCAAGCCCTAACGCTGCTCGTCGTGCCAGCCTTTTTAGTTGATGGGGTAAAAAGGGCGCATCGGTGGCAACTACGATGATGATAGAGCCTTGTTCTGAGTCACGGACTATATTTTCCGCAATTTCATGCCCTACAGGTACTCCAGCGACAATCAATTGGTGCCTCAAACCATGATTGGCCTGCACCAAGACACCCACGGTGTAATCGGCTTCATCGATCTTCAATTTTCTAGAGGAAGTTCCGATACCGCCTTTAAAGTCGTAGCAAATCATTCCGGTTCCACCCCCGACATTCCCTTCCTGAACCGGACCGGACACAGCATTGTCCAGAGCCTGAAAAACATGCTCTTTCCTGACATGAAATCCGTTGATGTCATTTAAATATCCATCATAAGTTTCAGCCACGAGAGGTAGCACCCAATCTTGAGCTGTATCTCCCTTCTTAAGCTGCCATTCGACGACGGCATCCCGGACAGTCCCGACACTATGCGTGTTTGTCAGCAAGATCGGGCCTTCTATTCAACCGGACTCCTCAACCCAGGCAGTACCGGTCATCTCACCATTTCCGTTCAGAGGGAAGTACGACCCGAACAAACGCAGATTTGGACTGTCCTTGTGAGGAACAATTGCAGTCACACCGGTTCGAACCGGTCCATCACCGGGAATCAATTTTCCTTCTCCCCTAATAAGCGTGCAATGCCCAACTGCAATACCTTGAACATCTGTGATCCCATTGTATGGTCCAGGCTTACCATCAAAGGGGATGCCAAGATCCCGAACTTGAGGCTTTTTTTTGCTATCGCTCATCATTCACTCTTGCCTTGCTTTGGATTCGGTCGGAAAAATTATTTCTTTCTCGATTACCAGTTAAATGACCAGTGTTCATTGTCCCAAAAATCTATCGCGATTTTGGCATCACCCTTTTCGATCAATTCAATCAGCTTTTTGTGTTCGGAATAGTTCACCTCCTGCCATTCGCTTCCCCAGACTCGCTTGCTGAACTCAAACAGGCGTTGCTTCAAAATGGTGATATGATATTTGACAAGTTCATTCTTGGATAGGTTTAGAAATACATTGTGAAATGCTAAATTTTTACGGTAGTAGAGGTTAAACTTGTTACTTGAACTAACAGATAGCATTTTTTCATTGATTTTTTTCATTCTAGAAATGTGTGTCGGACCAATATTGTGAAAAATTAATTTTAGAACCTTCGATTCCAATCCACCGAGCATCTCGTAAATATCTTTCAATTCATGTATGGAAACATCATTTATTTGGATACCTCGTTGAGGTAAAAGGGTAACAAAACCTTCATTCTGAAGTTGAAGCAGAGCGTCCCTGACTGGAGTTCTACTGATTTCAAGAGCCTCACAAATTTCATTGAAATTTAAATATTCACCAGATGCGATATTCCCATTGTCCATTTTTTTTCGAAGATAGTCGTAAACCTGGGTTCTTAATAAAAGTGGGCGGCTAGCATGATGAGGATTCATTGCCAATTTCCAATGAGTGTTATGTAAGCTTAAATTCATGCAATGCATTTCATTAGTGAGTTTAAAAATTTGGTTTCGATGATACGTTGAGGATTGAAATGAATTTAATTCAGTGATATATTAATGTATTAATTTGTCAAGAAAAAAATTTAAATACTAATAGACATCATTTTCTATTTAATGATATAGATTAAAATGATGTTTATCTTGCGGGGTCGGACCACGGTAACAAGCTGTTTTCTATTAAAGAACATCCCATAAGTAACGGTTTTCAGGTACTATGGGGCTTTTTTCAGGCCCGGAATATAGGCCATAATAGATCCTGTCGTTAGATCCTGAGGTTCTCCAAGGGAGGCAGTCG
>PVMS01153170.1_pt1 | contig 11391 bp, 10 predicted proteins | sample 1853461 | NCBI WGS metagenome assembly PVMS01 (sample SAMN08582032, study PRJNA380276) | Marine sediment metagenome, whole genome shotgun sequencing project. | isolation source: ocean sediment barecode stripped | collected 2017
ATCAGTTTACCTCGAGGGACACATCGCGATGGCCATTCCCGAGGAGAATGGTGGCTTGCTCGTTTACAGCTCAACGCAGCACCCCGATGAGGTCCAGCATCTGGTTGCTCGTGCAACGGGCCGGTCGGCCAGTGACGTCGTTTGCATATGTCGCCGCATGGGCGGTGCTTTCGGCGGCATATGCAGACGACATCACTGGCCGACCGGCCCGTTGCATGAGCAACCAGATGCTGGACCTCATCGGGGTGCTGCGTTGAGCTGTAAACGAGCAAGCCACCATTCTCCTCGGGAATGGCCATCGCGATGTGTCCCTCGAGGTAAAACTGATCCTGCCCGCCAAGATCCAGGCGACGCTGCAGGCGGTGTGGGGCATTGGCGAGCGCATTGGCGGGTTCGCCGCGCCTGAGCGTCTCCGTGGGCAATACAAATGACTTCTTTTCGACAGCAGTCATCGGGTCGAGTACGGGTTCCAGCTCTTCATAGTCGATCTTTGCCAGCCGAGCCGCTTTGCGTGCCTGATCAACCGTATCCGCAGCGACGGCAAACATCGCCTGGCCGGCATACTCGACCAGGTCCGTTGCGAAGATCACTTCATCGGCAATGATCGGGCCGCAATTATTATCCCCCGGAATATCCGCCGCGACGTATATGGCCGCGACACCGTCCGCGGAATTCACAACAGAAAAAACTGATTTCTTGATTTTTGCATGCGCCTTCTCACTCAGGCCGATCGCGACATGTAGAAGATCGCGCGGCTCAGGCAAGTCATCGGTGTATGCTGCTGAGCCGCAGACATGCAAGTGCGCACTATCGTGTGGCAGGGCCTTGCCGACCGACGTCTTTACCCTAACGGCCATAGCTGTACACCGTTGTTTCAAGCTCACCACGCGTTTCAAGGTAAAACCGGTACAGCAGGTTCTGCGTAGCACGCAGTCGGTAACTCGCGGACGCTCGCATGTCACTGATCGGTTCGAAATCCGTTGCCAGCGCTTGCATCGCGCTCTTGATCGTCGCCTCATTCCATGGCTTGCCGAGAACGGCCTCTTCGCAATGTCCGGCTCGCCTGATCGTCGTCGCGAGACCGCCGCAAGCCATGCGAAACGACAACACATTGTCGCCATCGAGCTCGAGGCGATACGCGCTGCATACTGCCGAAATATCCTGGTCGAAGCGCTTCGATAGTTTGTGGCTGCGAAGAATTACGCCCTTTCCTGGCAGCGGAATACGAATCGACTCGATAAACTCGTTCGGCCTGAGGTCTTTGACCTGGTAGTCGATGTAGAAACTGTCGAGTGGAACCTCACGCTTGCTCCTACCCCTGCGCAGCACCAGCGATGCACCTGCCACCATCAACGCCGGCATTGAATCACCAATTGGAGAGCCGTTCGCGATGTTGCCACCGAGCGTTGCCGCGTTGCGGATCGGTGGCGATGCGAAACGCCTGAACAACTCATCGAGATCGGGATAATGCGCAATGATGACATCCATCGCGTCGGTCAATGACACGGCCGCACCAATCTCCATGTGACTTGCTGAGACATTGAGCTGCCGAAGTTCAGCCACACGACCTGTGTATATGATTGTCTCGAGTTTGCGGTGCTGCTTCGTAACCCAAAGGCCGACATCAGTTCCACCGGCCAGTAGCGTTGCATCCGTATGGTTCGCCAGCAGCGCAGCCAATTCGTCCGTCGTCGTCGGTGCGAAGAAATGCCGCCCGTCAGCAGAAAACTGCAAACCCTCCTCACGCTGCAGCTTTCGCAATGCCGCAACACGCTCAGCCGGGGCGCTGTTCCTGCCTGACGGTTGTCGCAACCAGTCCTTGTCTGTCTCCGCGCCGTACATGGCCTCGGCGGCCGCAATAATTGGCCGATAACCCGTGCAGCGACACAGGTTGCCGGCGAGCGCTTCGTCAATCTCGCGGCGCGATGGTTTCGCGTTCGTCTTGTACAGCGCAAAAAGAGACATGACGAAACCCGGCGTACAGAAACCACACTGCGAGCCATGATGGTCGACCATCGCCTTTTGCACCGGGTGCAAGTCGCGACTTTGGCCAAGACTTTCGACTGTTATGAGTTCCTTGCCATCGAGCGTCGGCAGAAACTGAATACAGGAGTTGACAGCCCGCACTGATAAATCATCGCCGTCGCGATTCAGCTCGGCCAGAACAACAGTACAGGCTCCGCAGTCGCCCTCAGCACAGCCTTCCTTGGTGCCAGTGCGACACAAATCTTCACGGAGAAACTGTAGAACCGTACGGTTTGGGTCGACGTTGGCGAGTTCGACAAGCTCACCGTCGAGAACAAACCGAATCGAATCGGATTGAGTGTCGATGTCCGTAGCCGATTCACTCATGCGCTGTCAGCTTCCCCGATACGTCGAGTAGCTCCAGGGCGACACGAGCAATGGCACATGGTAGCGCTGGTCGGCGAGGATCGAGAAGCGAATTACAACCGTGTCGAGAAAAGCAGGTTCCTCGAGTTCGATGCCCTGCGTTTTGAAATAGGCGCCGATATCGAATTCCAGTTCATACTCACCCGTCTCCATAGCCTCGCCCTCGAGCAAGGGATGTTCGCTGCGGCCATCAGAATTGGTGACCGCCGACGCTCGCAAAGCTCGCTCGCCCTGCACTGCATACAGACGGATATCGACGCCCGCTGCCGGAATGCCATTCGCCGTATCGAGAATGTGTGTCGTCAATTGTCCCATCGCGCCCATTATACGATCCTGTGCTAGTGTCTGGACCAGCAAATTTACAAGAATAACAAGGCATCCTTGATGATAGATCAGAAAAATCTCTCAAGACGCCAATTCCTGCAGTCGAGCACCTCCCTGGCGGGCACGGCTTATTTACGATTGATGGGTCCGGCAATCATTGCCATCGCCGAATCGGCCTGTACGGCGAAGCATGCTGCGTCACCATTCAAGGTACTGGGTGCTGACGAAGCAGGCGATTTCGCTGCGATCGCTGCACGCCTGATTCCGACCACAGATACACCAGGCGCCACGGAAGCCGGCGTTATCTATTTCTTCGATAGCGCTTTCGCTGCCGAAATGAGCGACCAGCTTGAAGCTGCTCGAACAGGCCTGGCGGCATTCAATGCCGCGCTCAACGAGTCTTATCCCGACGCCGGGCGATTAAGTAGCTTGAGCGAGGACGACCAGGACGCATTCCTGAAAACGCAGGAGTCCGGGCAGTTCTTTGGCCTTGCCTGGGCTATGACGATTTTCGGCTTCTTCTCAATGAGCAAGTATGGCGGCAACAAGGACAACATCGGCTGGGATCTGATCGGCTTCGAAGGCGACCACGGTGCCTGGCAATACCCGTTTGGCTATTACGATGCGCAAGTTCACGGGGAGGCGAAGCATGGTGAATAAGGTTCGGTTCGAAACCCGTGAGGAAGTCGACTTCGCCATTATCGGCTCCGGCTCTGCCGGCGGTATCCTGGCGAAGGAACTCTCGACGGCGGGCTTTAGTGTTGTCGTACTGGAACAAGGACCCTATCGCAAAGCGAGTGATTTCACACATGACGAGCTTTCCGTGCTGGTTCGCGGCGAATTGCACGGCGGAGAATCCGAAGTACATGGCCAGACGTTTCGCGACGATGAGAGCAAGACGGCCGTTCGACCAATGCGATCGCCGATACGCTATGCCCGTACAGTCGGCGGCAGCAGCGTGCATTTCACCGCCAACTTCTGGCGATTGCGGCCTGTCGATTTCAAGGAACGCAGTTTGCTCGGTCCGATTTCAGGAACGAATTTCGCGGACTGGCCGATCACGTACGAAGAGCTTGAGCCGTACTACACCAAAGTTGATTGGGAGATCGGCGTGTCCGGTGCACCGGGACCGTTTGATGCACCACGCTCGAAGCCGTTTCCGATGCCGCCAATGCCAATCAAGTCGTCGGGCGTATTACTCGAACGCGGTGCTGCGAAGCTGGGCCTGCACGCGCAGCATGAACCGCACGCAATTCTGTCGCAGCCACACAACGGACGCGCCGGGTGCATTAGTTGCGGCTATTGCATGTTTTACGGTTGCGAGGCTGGCGCCAAATCATCGACGCTCGCTGCGATGATTCCGCTCGCAGAGGCAAGCGGCAATTGTGAGATTCGCCCGGACGCCACGGTCATTCGCATCGATACCGACGCTAACGGTCGCGCCAGTCAGGTTGTCTATCTCGACCTGAACGGAGTTGAACAGGCGCAAAAAGCCAGGGCTGTCGTATTGTCGGCCAACGGCGCAGAGTCGGCGCGCCTGTTGTTAATGTCTGCGAGCACACAAAACCCTGACGGGCTGGCAAACTCGAGCGGCTTCGTCGGACGCAATCTGATGCATAACTGTCATGCGGTGGCCAATGGTGTGTTCGAGGAACCGCTCAATGATTACAAGGGTGTTCAGGTCTCGAGAATAATTCATGATTTCTATGAGACAGATGAACAGCGTGGTTTTTACGGCGGTGGCGGTATCGACGCCAGACCGTTGTTCTCGGCGACGCCGATTTTTCACACGATGGCTGGTTTGGATCCCGACATTCCTCGCTGGGGCGCGAAATTCAAGGATACGCTGGCGCACGATTTTACGCGCCAAATGTCAGTTGTCGGTTCAACGACTTCGCTCGCGCTTGATCGCAACAACATTACTCTCGACCCCGAGAGCACGGATGCATGGGGCAGGCCCGCCATTCGTGAAACGTATCGGGACCACCCCGACGACCTTGCGATGGCGGCTTTTCTGCGGGAGCGCGCAGCCGAACTACTCGATGCTGCAGGAGCTACGAAATCGTGGCGGCTACCTGTCACACCGACAACGGGCGGTGAACATCTGCTTGGCACTTGTCGAATGGGTGATAACCCGGCGACTTCTGTTGTCGATAGCACGCATCGCAGTCACGACGTGCCGAACCTGTTCATCTGTGACGGCGGCAGCATGGTTACCTCGGGGCGTGGCCAACCGACGATGACGATCATGGCGCTCGCATTCCGCGCCGCCGATCACATTAAAGCCGCTGCCAGCACCAGTAATATTTGACGAATGAGGAGTTCGTTAGTGAAACACTTGATGATTTTTCTAAGCGCGATTCTGATGGTCGGCTGCGAGGCCGCGGTCGACACCGAAACTGATATCGAATGGCTCAAGGCCCCGGGCACCGAAGACATGAACCTGCCGTTTTCTTCGGCCGTGCGCGTCGATAACTTGCTGTTCCTTTCCGGTGCGCTTGGAATCGTACCGGGAACACGCGAATTGGCCGAGGGTGGTATCCAGGCAGAAACGCGGCAAACTCTCGACAATATTTCGCAAACACTGGAGAACTTTGGCTCCTCAATGGACAAGGTCGTCAAATGCACGGTGTTTCTGGCCGACATAGCCGAGTGGGGAGCGATGAACGAAGTCTACTCGACGTACTTTCCCAACAAACCCGCCCGCAGCGCGCTGGGCGCGAGCGGGCTTGCACTCGGTGCTCGTACGGAAATCGAGTGTATTGCGGTAGTCGATTAGTCCGGATTGGCTAGTTCGTGCCCGCGTACGCTCAGGGAACGCAGTCGCTTCTGGTCGAGAACGTCACCGAGCTGCTGCCGCAGATCTTCGTCGCTTATTGACGTCAAAGTATCCTTCCAGGCCTGACCCACCTCGTATGAGGCGCCCTGCAGGCGCTTTGGTACGCCTTTTCTCGTCGAGAATGCATTGCCATGGTCGACCAGCATCAATTGCCAGAGATCGAGATCGTAGAGAATATTGCTGCCATTCCTGCCATCGTTATAGGTCAGGACATCGAAGATAAACATTGCATTCCATTGCTCGTCCAACGGACACCAGGACGACCCTCCGCGGCTCTCTTGTCTGCGCTGTGCCTCGTCAATCGAATCTACCGGCTTGAACTGCAATGAACCGTCGACGCCGTCGAGATCGCGCCGAACTGCGACCGGAACCATTTCCAGGCCGATCATCTTATCGAGTCGGTACGCTGCGACCTCCGGGTAGAAGCCACGCCCGGATCGTTTTGCAAACACGGATTCGATCGTCCGCGTACCGTCACTGACTGTCACGACATCGCGACCGCTCGCATCTTTGACCCTCGACACAACATTGCCCCTGCCAAGCAGATTTTCGATCTCTTCATGGCTGAGGCTACCACCCGGGCGTGAGCCGACACTGCGCGGATGAGGTACCGGTTCGACGATCTCATCGCTGCTCTGATTGAGCACTGAAATCCCACTCGAATCGATGACCAGGGCGTTGGCGCTGCCGCCATAGTAGTTGTTGAGCATGCCTGTATCGATTTCGATAATGCGTCCATCCAGGCGCTCAAGAACACGGCGGCCTGGTGTTGGCGTGTGCCCGATTACGACGCGCTTGGCATCGATAGCCTGCAGAACTCCAGCCAGCTTGTCTGACTCAACGAGTTCGCTGCAAACCACGTTGCCCCGGTACCAGAGCGGCCCGTCCAGCGAGTGTAGTTTTGATCCATTCAACTTCTTGACCGCTGCAATCGCCTTGAGAATTTCTGCGTTTGTATCCAGCGGCGGCATGAATTTGCTTAACAGCTCTGGATGGTCATGAAACCCGTCAGAAGGCAGCAAAGCCCCTGCCGCCAATACGATATCCAGCTGCCGCACATACTCGACCATTTCACCGCGCAGCCTGCCATTGACACCGTCCAGCCCAATGACGCCGATCATCGGCGAGAGACCACCGTGCACGAAAGCCGTGCCATTGACGACGATGACGACCGGCTTCGATAACAGCCATTTGCCATACTTCCCATCGCTCGAAAACGCTCGGCGGTGAGCAAAAAAGCCTTGCGGGTGTTTTTGATTGAAAATGGCGCGTACCGCGGCGGGGCCTTCTCCGGCAGACACTCGATTTTCAGCGAAAGCCAGGAACCCGCGCTCGCGGTCCTCAGCAAGCTCATCATCGGCGAAAGCCATGTATTCGGCCTTCGACACGTAACGCAGATCACCAACAAGATTCATCGCCTCGTGGTTGCCGATTAACACGTGCACCTGGCCACCCGCTGCCGCCGCCTCGCCTTCGAGGCGCATTAGCAGATCCATTGCGGCACGCGAATCGGGCCCACGATCGAGGATATCGCCTACTATCACCAGGTGCGTCTCTGCGCCGCTCCAGGCCAGTGCATCGTCAATCACATTGGCTTGTCCCAGTGCCGCAACCATTGGCTCGTAGGCACCGTGAATATCTGCAATAGCGACGACACGCTCAACATCCTCAAAGCGCCATTGATCTGCTGTCGCCGATGTTGCGAATACAAGGGCTGCAATCAGTGTCAGCATCAAATTTCGTATTTGATTATGCAAAGTGACCGATTCCCGACTAGAATTGATTGGCCCTGCCAATTTTACCGCTTTGTTTAATTAATGATGTCATATCGTAATCGGACCGCCAGCATCGTTGTGATGTTCCCTCTTGCTTTTGCAGCGAACGCAGAGGATATCAAGGATCATGATCCCTTGTTCAGCAGTCATGACACGCTTGAGGTTGAGGTCGAAGCACCGTTCAGGACGATCGCCCACGCAAGATCCGATGAGGAGGAAATGCCGGGAAAATTCCGCTTCATTGCAGAGAACGGGGCCACGGTGGAATTTGACGTCGCATTTCGTGCGCGCGGCAACTGGCGCCGCAACCCGGATATCTGTCGATTTCCGCCCATCCGCCTGAACTTCAAGAAATCGCAAACTAAAGACACTCTGTTTGACAAGCAGGACAAGCTCAAACTGGTTACGCACTGCCGCAACAAGGCGCAACATTACGAGCAAGCCCTTATCGGCGAGTATCTCGCGTACCGCATGTTTAACTTGTTGACACCCACCAGTTTTCGCGTGCGACTATTGAGGATTAAGTATATCTACACAGATTCCAAAGACGAGACCGACAGTTTTGGCATACTAATCGAGCACAAGGCCCGCATCGGCAAGCGCATCGACGCCAGACCGCTGGCAATCGAAAAGACGACCGTCGCCGAAATTCGCCCGAAGGACCTGAACCTCGCATCGATATTTCAGTATTTTCTGGGCAATACTGACTTTTCACCGGTAGCAACCGCGCCGGACGAGGACTGTTGTCACAATCAGGCGCTGATGGCGAGCGAAGGCAAGCTGCATTACACCATTCCTTTTGATTTTGATCAGGCGGGGCTCGTCGGTGCACCGTACGCGGCGCCGAATCCTCGCTTCAGACTGAAGTCAGTGCGGCAACGACTGTATCGCGGACGCTGCGTGAACAACGATTATTTGCCGACAACTCTGCAACTGTTTCGTGCGCATCGAAATGACCTCGAAACGCTGGTCCGCGAGCAGCAGGAATTGTCTTCGGCCACGCGCCGGAAAATGCTGAGCTTCATGGATGACTTCTACGATACGATCGACAGCCCGAAACGGACCGAACGAAACATCGTCAGAAGGTGTATTTAGGCGCTTCGCCAATCCTGTCGGATTGCATCCAGTCTACGACGATCTTCGAAACGCGCGGGTGGATGTAATAACCGATTGAGCTGTGCGGATTCGACTTGCCGTAACGAACAGCCAGGTTATAGATGTGATAATCGTGCACGGCACTTACAACGCGGTGATCCAGCATCTTCTTGAAATCGTCTGCCAGCGTATTGTCATGACAGGTGTAGTCATCTTCTGCCGATACGTTGTGCCAGGTGATTACGTTCGTCGGAAAACACTCGATCGGATTCCGTTTCGCACCAAGCAGCCGCTTGCGAATATGGTAATCGCCCAGCGGCGCGCCCATTGTTAACCAGGTATCCACTTTCGCGTCGCTGTACTTTTCCTTGTATTTTTCATCGTGGGACAGCTGGCACAGCACTTCGTAAGCAGGAATGCAGCCCATTCCGTGCGTCATCAGCAGAAATCGATCGCCGCGGTCAAACATCTCGCAGATTTTTTCGCGCACCCGGTCACGAACGTCATCCGCGTAGCTGGTCTTTCCTGACAGGTATGCTGCAGAGTCTTTCGACACACAGGAAATGAGTGGCACGGTGAGCCCGATCGCACCGAGCATCGGCGCCGCAAAATTAGAGATAAATTCGCGCAGCGCAGATTTTCCGGGAAGGCCGTCGTACTGGCGAATGCCAAAACGCTTGCGGGCCAAAATACCCCGAAGGCGGTTCAGCGCATTGCGACGATCACCAAGATCGAGCGACTCGTCATATCGCTTGCCTCGCAACTCAAGAAGCGTGTTCGTCAGATCACCGTAGTAGGCACTGTCCTTCGATACGCTATCGAGCGTAGTGACGTGTTCAGGATAATCACGTTCGATGCCCGCCCTTAGAGCCGCCAACGTAATGTCCAGCAACGGCTCTTCGGCCGGCTTAGAGTCGCGGCCGTGCACGATGAGGATGCTGTTGTTACTGATCGTACTCATCCTCGCCGGCATCTCGCCGCGTCAGCATTGTCAGGAACGGCCCCGCCAGTGTCTTACCGTACTCGAGCTTCCAGATGACCAGCGTCGCGAGAACGAAGGTGCAGGAGATTACCGTAGCCACGGCAAGCGCACCAATGCCCGAGCCAAGACCGATACCGATCGCAACAAAAATGTACATCGCATCAGAAGGCTGATTTAGCGTAAAACGAAACCGAACAGCAGCAACAATACCCGCAAGGCTGAAAGCGAGCGCCAGACTATTCAGAACAATCATGGCGATTCCAGTAACGACAACCGGCAAAATGACAATAGTTTGCAAGAAAGACTGGTCGATTCGCCGTGCGCGGCTCGTGATGAAGTACACCCAGGACACGGGCACCGTAAGAATGACTGCGCCAATGCTGGCTAGCGCGAGCTGCAGCGGCCCATGTGGTGAGAGTACCGTTTCGTTGACGCTCGAATAGATCGGCTCAAACGAATCAACGTTGGACGCCGCGAGATAACTGATACCACCGATTGGAAAATATTCGCCAAGCCCGGGAAATCGTGACAGCAGATAGGCCATCAAGCCAATCCAGAATCCGTAATAAGCAATGATCAGAGTCAGAGGTATAAGCAGACCACCCGATTTTCGCACTATGCTTCTCCGCTCCTCGTTGCGACAAGATACCGCCCGGCCCTGGTTACAGCAAATTACGAGCGCCTCCAGCCGAGCAATGGTAGCCTATGCCGCGTTTTTGAACTCAGAAATTTGACCGATATGAATCAAGCCGTACAGCTTCTCGGCATTAGCAATGCCATCGTTGATGTCCTCACTCACATCGAGGATGATTTTCTCGAAGAACTTGGCGCGGTCGCGGGTTCGATGACCTTGATTGATCTGCAGCGCGCGCGGGAAATCTACTCGATGATGGGGCCTGCAACCGAGATGTCGGGCGGTTCTGTTGCGAATACGATTGCGGGATTTGCGAATCTTGGTGGTTCCACGGCGTACATCGGTCGTGTCAACGCCGATCAACTCGGGGCGATATTCAATCACGACATGCGCTCATTGGGCGTTGATATTCGGCTGGTTCCATCAGCCGACGGCGCACCAACCGCCCGCAGCCACATCCTGATCACTGCAGACGGGCAACGCACGATGCAGACCTATCTGGGCGCCTGCACCGAACTAAGCACTACTGATATCACCAGCGATTCAATTGGCACACCGAAAGCGATTCTGATTGAAGGTTATGTCTGGGACCTGCCTGAAGGACCGGCCTTGACAGAAAAAGCTATCGATATCGCCGCGCAGAACGGCACGACAGTCGTACTGTCGCTTTCGGATTCATTTTGCGTCGAGCGGCACAGAGATTCCTTCGAACAGGCCATTCGAAATGGCGTTGATATTGTCGTGGCCGACGAAGATGAGGTGAATGCGTTGCTGCAAGCTGAATCGTTTGAGGACTCGCTGAATTCTCTTGCCGATTACGACAATCTGTTTGCTATTACGCGCTCAGAAAAGGGATCTGTGATCGTGCAGGGCGACACTAAAATTATCCAGGCTGCAACGCCTGTCGACCACGTCGTCGATACGACCGGCGCAGGCGATGCCTACACAGCCGGTTTCCTGCATGGCTGGGTAAACGACTATTCGCTCGCTGAATGCGCGAAAATCGGCACGTTTTGCGGCACCACCGTTATTCAGCAGGTCGGCGGCCGAATCGAATCTGGACTGCTTGACGACTATTCGTAGCAGCGCAATTGTTGGAGCGCCTCTTTCGCCTTGTTGGAGCGCCTCTCGAGGCGCGAATGAGGTAAGTAGAAATTGCGCCTCGATTGGCGCAAGCACCAGTCGCGCTCCGAGGAGCGCTCCTACAGCGGCAGTGCGAATGCGATCAACTTATCATCGAGTGGAGTTCCGAGTCGGGAGCTGCCACCGGCATAAATGACCACGTATTGGCGGCCTTCCCACAGGTACGTCATCGGTGTTGCGTTGCCCGAAGTTGCCAGCCGGCCGCGCC
>PVMS01084365.1_pt1 | contig 11386 bp, 12 predicted proteins | sample 1853461 | NCBI WGS metagenome assembly PVMS01 (sample SAMN08582032, study PRJNA380276) | Marine sediment metagenome, whole genome shotgun sequencing project. | isolation source: ocean sediment barecode stripped | collected 2017
AATAGCAGGATACCCCACCCACCAATGGGTAAGGGGGGTACTTATGTACTATATTGCACACAGTTTAATTTTTGGTACAATTCAAGCTCGAACCATCTAAATTATGATTCGATTTTCAGATACCTTCAGGAGCATAAATGAAAGACAATAAAGTGGATATTGAACCATCAACTACTGTTCATGATCTATTAAAAGCATATCCAGAATTAGAAGAAAAACTAATTAGTATTGCACCACCTTTTAAAAAATTAAAGAATCCCTTTCTTAGAAAAACGGTGGCTAAAATAGCAACGATTAAGCATATCTCGTCTGTTGGTGAAGTACCATTAAAGGAATTAATCAAAAAGCTACGGATGGCTGTAGGACAGTCTCAGCCTAATATTCCATACGAAGACGAGGAATATTTTTATGAGCAGCCAGAATGGTATTCTCAAAATAAGGTAAATATATCGGTTGTTGAGGATGAGTTAGAGAATAAGGATGAAATGACATTGGTGACTATTCTCAGAGAATCAAAGAAGGTAAAAAAAGGTGAGATAATTGAATTAATTACGACTTTCCTACCTGCTCCTGGTATTGATACAATGAGATCCAAAGGCTATTCTGTGTGGACCAAAAAAGGTGATGACAACATAATTCGAACATATTTTCTTAAGAATGAGGATTGAAGTTAAGGATTCACAACCGGGAGATGCTTGATTGAGAGTTAAGAAATAACAAATTAAATTAGAAAATATACAATTGAAACAAATTTACTAATTGAACTGATGGAAAGTCTAAATTATTTGAGTATTTACAGTAAGATATATTTTTTGTTGTTATTAAATTAGATTAATGGTTATTGAGTATTTTCTTTAATGGCTTATATATGGAGTTAAGAATGAAGATTAAAATGATCTCAATATTTTCCATCATAATCATAATACTTTTCTTTAGCTGTGCCCCATATCCAGAAATGGAACCAGCTCAAAAAAGTAATTTGACTACTGGTGTAGTGAAAACGGAAATTGTCAAGGGTGTTACTTCACAATCAGAAATATTAAATATATTTGGTGCGCCTAATTTGGTCACCAAGAACAGAGATAATAACGAAGTGTGGAATTATAATAAAATGGCTGTGACATCAGCAAGTGCAAGAGCGGACGACATATGGTTCGGAAGTAGAGCCTTATCTTCAGTGACAACAAGCTCATTTGATTTAATTCTTATATTTGATGAAAATGATATTGTGATTGATTACAGTGTCATTTCAGCTGCATACTAATACTGGCGAGGGGAAAATGATTAAACCAAATTTTCAATTAATATTTAATATTAGTTTAATAATTTTGCTAATTAGTTGCACAACAGCACCGCAACTTACTCCTATGCAAAAGAGAGAAATCACATCAAAAATAGTGGAAGGTAATTACGACAATACCTACAGAGCAACTCTTACAATATTACAAGATCAAGGATATATTATAAAAAATACTGATATGACCACTGGATTAATCAATGCCACTATTGATCGTGAAACAGGCGGGGGATCGCAAGTAGTGCAGGCTATATTTATTGGCTACATTGCTGACAAAGGAAGTGTGATTGATGCATCATTTATGATTAACACAATCAACGATACACAAACAGAAGTGCGATTAAATCTTCAAGAAGCAAAATATGGTCAAACATCTGAATGGAGCGGAACAAATAAAACAAATGTAAAACAGATTCTTGATCCAGAAATTTATTCAAATTTATTCAATTCTATTCAGGTAGAAATCAAACGTCGTGAAGCAATTAATCCGTAAATAGTGTGATGCATTATTAGATTAAAATCGATCGATTTAAGTGAACAGGAGTTTGGAATATAATTTTAGATTTCCGGATACATACGGGATACGGAAGGATAATTCTCGACTGGGAAGATCTTGACAAAGAGTCAAGAGGTTGCTTATTAACTGTAAATTTAATCATTCATTTAAATAAATATAATCTAGAGTTAGGCCCTGGGTACTCCTCGAGGACTGATGACAAAATATGACGCTTTAACAATCATCTTAGAAGAGATATTTTTGCAACTTCTATATTATCAAAAACTCTAAATCGGAAACCTCTCTTTGCTGATAAATTGGCAATAAATTTTATTTGTAGTGCCATTTTCCGGGGTACTATGGCGAATCTGACTTTTTTAAACTCTGGTGTAGATGATATTTGTTTAGAAAATTTTATTAAATCCAACATTCCTGGATATGAGTTTACATTGGTTGAATCAACTAATACGTTGGTACAATTATGAAGTTTAATGAGCTTAACAGTTTCCTCTATTTCATAAGACAAATCATTAATTGTTGCTATAGGAGGTTCAATAACTAAGATGAGATCGTCTATTGAGTTATATAATATTTTTGGTTTTGTATCGTTCATTTTGTTAGAAATCTTTAGGCGACTAAATTTATTATCGTATCTCTGATTATGCAAATTGCCTAGAGTAAAATATTAGTGCAGAATACTAAAAAAACAGTTCTTAACCATATTTATATTGTTCGCCTGATTTAGGACACGGATTTGTGGATACATACGGGATTCGAAAATTTTCACTATACTGTATACTAAGTAATACTTAAGGTTATCAAGTACGACCTCATTACTGGGGGTCAAGAGGTCGGTAGTTCAAATCTCCCCGCCCCGACAGGCTGTAAGATTTAATTATTAAAGGAGATACAGAAATAAACGTGATTCTTCTGACACCTTTTTCTTCAAAATTAGATTAAAAACTCAAACTTTAATTATTAAGTAAATGGAAAGTGAATAATTGCCTTATTAGCATTACAGTACTCAATAATCTCATCAGTATATTCCTTAAATAATCCTCCTCCTAGATACTGTGATATATTAAAACCTAACCGATCAACATTAACTTCAAAGATAACAACATTTCCATTCTTGTCTACGATCAAATCTAATCCCAGTCTTCTATGGTAGGGGTACAACAGCGCTGTTTCTGCGGCAACTTCTTTTAATTCATCAAATTTTGGGATTGGCTTCATTTCAGAGAATAATTTGGTTCCGTTTTGTAATACTGTGCGCACTTGTCGACCAGGAGTCAAAGAAACTGCACCAACTATTCCGGATGCATTAATTGCCACTGTATTATTACTGAATTGTGATCTATCAGCGCCAGCATCAGAATTGAAACTGCAATTCATTTCGTGAATAAATATAGAATTATCAGAAACAGATCGGTATGTATTAAAGCGCATACTGTTCGTTATGCCAAGTTGATCAAAATATTCATTTTGTTCTATAAATTCCTGAATGAGAAAATCTTGATAATAATATTCCTGTAAAAATTCTAAAGTAATTATCTCCTGATTAAAATCAACAAACCGAACTTTATTGCGCCCACCAGTAATCAGTGATGGTTTCAAAACAACTTTTCCACAATCTTTGGATAATGACTTAAGTATATCTTTGACCTTTTGAGCGCATAATATATTATATTCACGATCGTAATAAACTCCGGCCATATTTCTCAGATAAGTTTTTGGTAAATAGTCTTGATTCAGCGACCGATCATAGCTGTTTTTATCCTGGTAGACTTTTGACATTGTATAGTCATTAAGACAGGGTTCAATAAATGCTTTATATACTGCATTTGGAACCATTTGAATATCTTCAAAACCGTGCAAAGTATAGTGAATATGAAATCCGGTAGGATCGACAAAACTGCTTAACCGTTTCCAATACCTGATATATTCAGCAGGATTAGGTCGGTCAATGTCACCATAATATTTGATGAATCTATTATAATACATTTTTGCACTACGCTTGATCTGGAATACCCGATAGCGATCGTAGGCGATTTGGATAGAGTTTTTAATCTTATTAAGTGCAGCTCGGTTCATGCTGTATAATCCTCATTCAACGAACACTGCAAATTAGCATCAACCAACAATTCTTAATAAATAACATATCCAATCTTATGGAAAAATTTGCTAAGGTTTTAATCAACAGTTATCCGAATTAATTTCTATGATGAATTTATCTTCGCTAATGATGAAGATGCTGCGTAATAACTTTTATACGGAGTTACAAATATCGTTATCAACGCAATGGCTTCCTTATGCTGCACTAAAACAATTACAGGAGGAGAAGTTTACCGCCTTGATTGATCATTGCAAAACCAACGTTCCTTATTATAAAAATCTGCCGAACATTAAACGTGTGAATTGCATTTCTGATCTGCATCTTCTTCCATTGCTCACTAAAAACATTATTAGACAGCAAAAAGTGAATTTCAAATCTAATATTTGTCCTGAAAAATATTTAATTCCAATGACGACATCAGGCTCTACCGGTGAACCGTTGGATTATTACATAGATGCCCGCAATCGAGTAGGCAGTGCCTGCACAATGCGTGCTGATATGTGGACTGGCTATGAGCTTGGCGATAAAAATATCAGTTATTGGATTTTTAAAAATATTCCCATTAAGACAAAATGTAAATGGGCAATTAAAAGTTTGCTCACTGAAAGAACTAAATATATCGATTTTGGAGACCTTTCGGACGCTTGCTTTAAAAACCTCTACAATATAATCAATAGAATTAAACCCACATTTATTGTCAGTTATGCTGTGGCATTGAATTTATTTGCGGTCTATTTGAAAGAAAATAATTTAAGGGTGCATTCTCCAAAAGGAATTGTGGTCGGAGGCGAAACACTATTAGAAAAGCATCGCCAAAATATTGAGCTTGCCTTTGGCTGCAAAGTACTCAATCGCTACGGAACCTGTGAATTTTTTCATATTGCCGGAGAATGCTATTATCAGGAAGGATTGCATATCAGTATGGAAAATGTATATCTTGAAATCATCAATAGTGAAGGAGAGCCGTGCCAACCTGGTGAACTTGGAGAAGTTGTTATTACCAGCCTCAATAATTATGCTTTTCCGTTTTTACGCTACAAACTTGGTGATTTAGCCACGCTTTCAAATAATCAGTGCTCATGTGGCAGGTCTCTACCATTACTTCAAGACATTGCGGGTAGAATAACTGATATCACGTACGGAACAAATGGGAAAAGAATGACTGGAGCATTTTGGGGGGATTTATTCGGTACCAGAATATCAGGAGTGAAGAAGTATCAAGTACATCAAAGGGCGATTGATAGCATTTATATTAAACTACAAATATCAAATGCATTTCAGGATTCAAATCTTGATTACATTATTAATTTTGCTAAGAGCGCATTAGGAAATGATATTAAACTAGAAGTGTCTTTAGTAGATTCAATCCCGGTCACAAAAATGGGAAAACATCGCTGGGTTATTTCATCAATAAATACTGATTAACATCATTTTTTGTTATGGATAGAATACAATCTATAAAATTGAATAACAAATTGATCCTGCAATTGAAATAATTGGAGTAAAAATGCATCATGTTAAAATACTAAATCATTCTCAACCGTTAATTATTGCGGTTATCATATTCCTATTAACATTTTCATTTAGCTGTAATCCCTCTAATGACAAATCATCTTTTAATCAAAATACTCTTGATGACGCTTATGCTGCAGCTGTAAATGTCACTGGATTAAAAAGTTTATTGGTTCATTATAAGGGGGAGTTTGTGGGGGAAGATTATTTTGGAGTGGATGTACAAAATACGATATATCAAGTGCGATCAGTTACAAAAAGTGTGGTATCAATATTGATTGGAATTGCGATAGAAAAGGATCTGCTGTCCGGGACGGACTTATTAATAAGTGAGGGCTTAAATGCTTTTCCTCATAATTATGAAGATGGGAAAGATGAGCTTACCGTTGAACATTTATTAACAATGTGCAGTGGATTTGAGTGGAACGAAATGGGTGGGAACGAATATGGTCAATGGATGCAATCACAAAATAAAATAAATTATGTACTTGATAAACAACTTATAAATATGCCAGGAACAGTATTCAATTATAATTCTGGTACGAGTCATTTGCTCTCCGTGATTCTCACAGATGCAGCAGGCGAGAGCGCTTTTGATTATGCAATAACTAATTTATTTAACCCGTTGGGGATTGAGAATGTAGCTTGGCGAAATATTGGTGCAGGCTACTATAATGGTGGAAGTGATCTAATGTTGACGGCCAGAGATTTAGTGAAGATAGGTGAACTTTATCTTAACAATGGGTCCTATAATGGAGACCAAATTGTATCAAGTGATTGGGTAAATAGATCAATATCATCTAAAATTAGTACTGGTAGAAACTTTTACGGGTCTGAATATGGTTATCTATGGTGGTTGGAAAATATTCAGGGCGAAGAATGTTTTTATGCAATGGGGTATGGCGGTCAATTTCTATTTATTTTTCCTGACATGGAATTAATAATTGTTGCTACGAGTAATTCTTCGACTTCCGGTAATGCGGCAGATCAACAATGGTTGCGCGTTTATGATTTTATTGCAGATCAGGTTTTATCTGCATTTATATAATATAATGTTTCCCAACACTACTGAGGGTCAACTTTTGATATTATGTACTTCCTTTTCCCAGCGGATGTCGGTTTGATTTCTTTAACAATATCAATTTCTATATTAAGTTTTTTCTCTAGTTTTTTATGTAATACCGACTTTATATACTGAATTTTTTCACTCTGGAACAAATCATTGATCACAATTTTAATATTTAAATCGTTGTATGAATTTTGGATAATTTGATAATTATCAATATTTCCAACATCATCATCCAAAAATGAATTCCACCATTCCCCAGCGATTGATATTCCGTTTGCTCCGATAATACGGTCAAACGTGCGTCCTTCAACTTTTTTTAGTAGTGGTAATCCGCGACCACATTCGCAGATTTGATCGGACATTACACCAATGTCTCCAATTCGATACCTAACAAATGGAAAGACATAATTATGAAGATCAGTTATTACGATTTCACCGCTTTCACCTGCCTTGCAGGGATTTCCTTCTTGGTCTACAATTTCGAGAACAACACTGTCAATACTCACATGCAGGCCTGATTGAAATTGGCAATCTCCTGCAATTTGATATGATTCCTGGCTGCCATAGCGATTAAATACTTTGGATCGAAACATATCGGAAATGAACTGTCTTTGACTGTCATAAAGTGTTTCGGCACTGCTAATTACACCGGCAGGTTCTGGAATGGTTAATTTCTTATCATCTAAAAATTTTGCAAACATGTATAAAGCTGATGAATAGCCGGCGATAAACCTGGGTTTTAATTTGTTTATAATGTGATGGTAATCGAATAGTAATTTTTCGTCGAGCCACATTACATCCAGCAGGGTTTCTTTCGTGACAATTTTCCTTTTTATAGTTTCAATGCAGTATGCCTTAAAGTTGCTTTTTGATGGTAATCCCCAAAGTCTCAGGTACGGTTTTCCAATTTGGTATCCTGCCCAGATATCACCGCGAATTGTGCAGGCTGAACTGACATAATTGGCGGCATCCAAATAAAAAATTAAACTTTCACCAGTAGATCCGCCTGTGGTCATATAGATAAATCTTGAATCTGGAAAATTTTCAGATTTGAATTCTGGAAAATTATTTTTTATAATTAGTTTTGTTTGAAATGGTATTTTTTCAATGTCTGATAAGCTGTGAACCTGATTCAGTTCTGGGATATTCTTGAAATATGATACATTTTTACGACAATGGTCAATTAAGCGCATGAATGCATCATTTTGACGATTTTTTAGTGTATTATATGGCAACCACTGATTCTTATGTAAAGTATCGAGCGTTTTTAATATTTGAGGCTTGAAAATTTTCCAGGTTAGGGGAGGATGCATTATTTTATTATTTTTTTAATTCTATTGCCGGTTAATAATTACTAAAAATTACGGATTACATAAGTAATTATCTTTTTTAATTTACCATCTATATTATGATAACTTAATTACTGAATCAAACCGTTAGAGCTAATAAATGAAAATTTACATAAGTGCCGATATGGAAGGCATAACCGGTGCAAATTCCTGGGAAGATGTGTCGATTGGAAAACCAGGATATTCGCAACTGCAGCACCAAATGACTGCTGAAGTTGTTGCTGCCTGCGAAGGTTGTTTTGAATCAGGAGCAGATGAAATTTGGATTCAAGACGCACATGCAACCGGCAGGAATATTTTAATCGATAATTTGCCTAAAAACGTTAAAATAATAAGAGGGTGGAGCGGACATCCATTCTCAATGGCGCAAGAACTGGATACATCATTTGATGCCATGCTGACTATTGGGTATCATTCTATGGCATCGTCAGGAGGAAATCCACTGTCACACACCATGTCATCAAGTAAAGTAATGCACATGAAAATAAATGGAGAATTAGTGTCAGAGTTCCTGCTGAATTGTTATACAGCTGCGTCGGTTGAAGTGCCGGTAATATTTGCATCTGGTGATGAAAATTTATGTAATGATATTAAAAAATTGAATACAAATATAAAAACCGTTGCTGTTATGAAGGGTGTCGGTGATTCAACGATCAGCATTGCACCGACTTTAGCTGTTGAACTGATAAAGTCAAATGCAGCGCGAGCTGTTAAAGGGAAATTATCAAAATGCAAAATTGAATTGCCTGCTAAATTCTTAATTGAAATTCAGTACAAGCAGCATCAAAATGCATATAAAGCTTCATTTTATCCCAGCGCAGAGCTGAAAGATTCTGTAACTGTTGTTTTTAATACTGACGATTATTTTGAATTCTTGCGCTTCATGTTATTTGTTGTCTGATAATGCTTATTTAATCAACGCCAGGATGAATAAATTCCTAAACTCATTCTCAATCTGATATGGATATATCCTTACTTTATATCACAATAATCTTACTTATTTTAGTCGTCATTTCAATATTTCAGAAACTAAAGATAGTAACCTGGCTATTGATTGGCAGTTATCTGATTTATTTAATATTTGTCTCGGTATTAGATAATAAACAAATACAAGAAAGCGAAGGTAGCACTCCCGAAGCTGGAACATCCTTCAATAATGATATCATTCAGAATGAAAGTGTGCTTTCGGACACTCTTTTGGCCACTAATAAATCAATAGAATATTCGCCATTATTAAAAGAATTGCATGTTCGTAGTGTAGCAATGACCCGTGCTGTACAGGACAGGATTGCCACAGACATTGACACAATTTTTCAGAGCAATGTTGGATATCTATATTTTCACACAATTATTAATAATCCCGAAGATACGGCAACAATCATTCACCGCTGGTCACATAAAGGTGAATTTATCTCACAAACTGAAATTAAACTTGGACGTTCAGTGCGTTGGCGTTGCTGGAGCAGATTAGCATTAAATCCAGATTGGGTAGGGGATTGGGAGGCCAGTGTTTTAGATTCAGTCGGAAATTTTCTGACATCAACAAAATTTTCCATAGTTAATTAGTCGAATATTTATTAATTCATGAATCGAATTATTATATCTTTTTACCCTGCCATATTTTTTCTGATATTATCATGCGGACTTCCAAACAATGATCCACTGGTGATGGATTGGATTTTGATGGAAGATGTCAATCAAGATTTATTAGAAAGTATTACCGTTTTTTCAGGAAATAATAAGCATGTGCCCCTAAGAGCCTGGTATGTTGATATTGATCTGTCCAGCTCACGGGTTGCAGTAGATATAGCTGTTTCCGGTGATACCGACCTTAGAACGACACCTGCGGATTTTTTAGATAGCTTGGACGCCACGATTGTAGTAAATGGGGGCTATTTTCTGATGAGGAAAAATCCTACGAAACACATTGGATTATTAACAGTTGATGGGGAAAAAATATCGCCTGTCGTTAATCGCGTCGGAAGAAATGGATTAAAATATTATATTTCCCGGGGAGCATTTGGAATTTTTGAAAATAATACAGTCGATATTGCCTGGATTTCTAGTAAATCTGATACCATTTATGAATGGCAAAATCCAATTCCAAATATTCCTGAGCAGCCAGTTGAATATTTTGACTACACAACTGTTTCACACTGGGATCCAGTTTCTGCATTACAAGCCGGACCAGTATTGATTACTGACGGAGACATTAATGTCACATCAATCAATGAGGTGTTTTTTGGAACTTCAATAGTGAAAACCCATCCCCGCACTGCAATTGGATATACTTCTGATAATCACCTTGTCATTTTGGTTGTTGACGGCAGGCAATCAAAGAGTAGGGGAGTGTCATTGGAAGAATTGGCTCAGATGATGAAGCAATTGAAATGTTATGAAGCGTTAAACCTGGACGGCGGTGGTTCTTCGGCAATAGTTGTTAATGGGAAATTACTTAATCGTCCGGCTGGTAAACGTGATCAAAGAGAAGTCATGTCAGTAATAGTGATATATGAGCGCTGACAGGAAAACAAAAATATTAGTTCCAGTTTACAATGGCGCAGATTATATCAGACCATTTATTAAGCAACTTTCACAAATTCAAAAAGAGTCTGTTATTTTTATTAATGACGGTAGTACCGATTGTACGCAAGAATATCTTGAACAGGAAAATGTGCAAGTCGTTTCTCACCACATAAACTTTGGAAAAGGGCATGCAATTATGTCTGGCCTAAAACAGGCCATTTCAGAAGATTGCGATAATATAATTACCATAGATATAGATTTGCAGCATCCAATTGAAAAGCTAGGCAGTTTTTATCAGCAAGCCAAAAAAGGAATAATTCTTGGATTTAGGAATGACCGTCGAAATATGCCTGTTCATCGTCAAATATCAAACTTCTTAACCAGCTTGCTCATTTCGATAAGGACCAACAGATTGATTAAAGATTCACAATGCGGATACCGAAATTATCCTCTGAAGTTGTTTGATGAACTTAAATTGAAAGAGAATGGATTTCAGTTTGAAAGTGAAATTTTGATCAAAGCTGCACTATTGGGTTATTCTATTAATCATTGTAATATCCCGACGATTTATAATAAAACAAACTCTTCAAAAATTAATCCAATAGTAGATACCGCGAAATTTATTTTACTTTGGTTCAGGAGTTTTTTCTGGTAATGAGATGGATTAGGAATATATATGATTGGGTTTTAAAATGGGCTGAAAGTCCATTTGGACCGATTATTCTGGTGCTTGTTGCTTTTTCAGAATCGTCATTTTTTATTGTCCCCCCTGACATACTGCTTATTGCTCTTGCCATAGGAGCTCGTAAAAAATCACTATTGTTTGCAGCGTACTGTTCGATCGCTTCAGTTGCAGGAGGAATTTTTGGATATATAATAGGACATTATATTTGGTGGCAGGATCCGAATCAATTCTCAAGTATCGCCATGTTTTTCTTCGATCATATTCCTGGATTCACGTATGTTGTTTTTTTCAACGTTCCAGAATTTTACGATTCCTGTTATTTTTGGTTAATATTTA
>PVMS01132931.1_pt1 | contig 11383 bp, 6 predicted proteins | sample 1853461 | NCBI WGS metagenome assembly PVMS01 (sample SAMN08582032, study PRJNA380276) | Marine sediment metagenome, whole genome shotgun sequencing project. | isolation source: ocean sediment barecode stripped | collected 2017
GATCAAGGGTCGAGGCTAAAGGCCACAGTGACTTATAGTAAAGTACATTTATTTTACGAGGTCTCGTTGTTGTAATGAATGCTGATGATTCTGACCATTTAGGAGCAGCATACGGTACTTGATACCAAGCGTATGATGGATAACTGTCTACTATTGGATCGTGAGCTTCTAATGGATCTTCTGTTCTATTGCGACAATCTATTGGCACCACGAATTGAGCCGGACAAGGCCAATTATTTCTATTTCTATATCCAGATGCAATTTCTATGTATCTCTTTGACATTTATAATTTCTAAAAGAATTTATAAATCTTAATTACGATAATCGCTTGATCGAAAACTCAGCTGAAATTTGCACAAAAGGATCCGGCGGCGATGGTGGCGATGTATCATTTTGTTGTGTTTTAAACAACGTTCCATTCTGTAGATACACACGGAGATACAAATTATCATTTGGTTTGAATTTAACTGTCTGTACAGCTCCGTCACCATCAACTTTAATGAATTTAGAAATAACGGGTGTCGGTGTATCATCCACTGCTACTCTGAATAGAGCTCTGTTTGCATTAGGGTTATTGGAATACAATACTCCTTTTGTACCCCCGGAAGGTGCTGTTTTATTGGATAATTCGACGTATAGATAAGGATAGAATGCAATAAGACCCCCTATAGTGTTATCTAATGGAAGATTCGGGAGAATTAATGAAATTAACTCTATTTCATAACATACCATTTGATTTTGTGATACAGTACTACCTGTGTAGTTCAGAGGCTGTTCATTATCTCTATCGAAAGTTAGAAGCTGGATCCAGTTACCAGTAATAGAGTTAGATAGTTGTAAACCACCTTGTAAAAAAGCCCCGGGTGCTACTGCCGCGGGTGGTGGGAGTTGACCCATAGGCGCATCTCTGGCGTCAGACCATTGCATAATACCTTGAACTGCGTCGGGAATTCCACGTGGTATTAATGGTGCAGTATTTAATTGCCCTAGCAATTGTTGGGTTATAATACCGGGTGCTCCTGCAAAGGTATAGTTCCCGTTTACATAACCGTCACGTGAAAAGGAGAAATTACCCTGAAATCTAGATAAATTAAAACCATTTTCGAGAGCTATCCATAGGACTGAATTCTTGAATTCTCCGAGAGGTCGGAGTAGGACGCTACTCTCAAAAGCCGTATTGCCTCCTAAATATGCACCAGGAGCGGCATATTGAAGTGATTGGTAACCAGGCGAAACAGCCCACTCTTTTACTGATGGGGTAATTAAAACTTGGTTGTTAATACTTCTCATGGAGTGTAATATCCTTCTAGTTCCTGTTTCGGGATATGTAGATTCTTCAACCAAGCAATCTTGAAGTTTTCTAGGTACATCCGATGTTTCCAATAAAAATTGGTTACCTAGAACACCCGAATAGTTTGGTAGAAAGACCCCTAAATCTGGAGCGCTATTGTACAATGTTTTTTCACTATCATTCATACCCCAACCATATGTTACCATGTATAAGAGATCTCCCATTTTGGGAACACCGTTTAATGGATACTGTTCACCTCCTGCTATTCCGATAAATTGCCCAGAAGATACAACCCTGGCCCTGGCTCCACGACCTGGACCAGGAATCCATTTTGTTGTTAGAGGAGGATTCTGTGCATCATACGTAGATACATTTGCCCCAGTTCCATCTACAATATAAACAGTACTACCTGGTGGATAATTATCACCTGGAGAATTAATTTCTAATTCTAAGATTTCACCACCAGCACCAACAGATTTGATATTCACAAAACAAATGTTTAAGAATGTGTATACAGTATTACCATCAACGTCGGTAAAATTTTCAGGATATGGTTGCATACTAGGCCAAGGCGATACCACTGATGGATTCCATGGATCAGTTCCCGTTGGAACAGCTATCAAGGCCATAATAGGCATGGTGGGATCTGTTATTTTGTAACTATTACCACCATCGATGATTTGAAGCTCAATAACCCCATTTTCTCTGACAGTTGCTGGGCAATTTCCGGGGAGGGAAATAGAACTTCCTGGAATATATGGAACCAAGTTATTGGATTGACTGACTGGTACTTTACCCCGGGTTATAATAGTTTGGGCGCCTAATAAACCAGCAATATTAAGTGGATATTCCGGATCGGGTGCAAGTTGACCCCAACTACCTGGATCTCTCCAATGGTCTTGAATTTCTTTAGACGCCCATGGGGGTACACTAACAGACCCCGCCCCGACGTATGGCTGGGCGGTAGAGTTTAAAACACCACCACCGGCTGTTGGTCCTCCAAGCATATTCAGTAATGGGGACGTCAGTGCTAAAACTCCTTCAAATTTGGTAGGATCTTTTGATCCTACCAATACAATACAAGTAGCACCCACTGGTGCATTTATTGCCACAAAATATTGTCCGGGATTAGTACCAGGAAGAAGGCCCGGAGGGGTGGGACCGGGCGGAACTGAAGCTGTTTGTCCAGAAGTGCTAGCGGGGTTATTCCATGGAACACAACTAGAACTAGAAGTTGGTTCTGAGTGCGTACCACCAATTGCTGCGATGCCTGTACCGTTCCACGCAATTGTACTACCAGCTGGTAATTCTGCCAGAATAGGGTTTGCCAGAAATACTAATGTATATTGACTACAAACGTCGGTACCTCGATAAGAAGGGCTGGTTGGTACAATGCTATTTTCTAAAAATAACGTTCGCCGAACGAAATCATAATTAGATACTTTTACATCTTGTAAAGCAAATCGTGGTCCTGAGATTTGTTCACGAGATGCACTTGTAATTTCACGTCCGGAATAATAATTAGGAATGGCAGCACCCCCTGGGAAAAATACGCGTGGTTTTCCCGAGTTAATGTTACGATAAGGATTGCCAGAAGATGGTTGGCTATTCCAGTGACCCGAGGGATCTGTATTAAAGTCTATCAGATAGAAATCATTGCTTGTGTCAAAACCATTGGTACCAGAATTAGTAAAAGGAGTATCCAAAGTCGCAATACCTGTATTTTGATCATAACCCGTGATAATGGCACTTTCTACATAACCACACCAAAAATATGCGGGATAAGCCCCAGTAATAGAACTTGGAACCCCCCAATTAGCACTAGGAGTAGTGCTATAAGAACCAATAGTTATTGGAAATAAAGCAAATGCATTGTCGTTTAAACTGATATTATTGGTAGGTTGTAGATTTGGAGGACAACCAGGAAATAAATTACGCCAAGGGTCTGGCGTTGCAGGTGGTGTATAACTATCTCCGGTAATTGTGACAACTGCACCAGTAGCGTTACCTATCGGTACTGAATTCCCTAAACGAACTATTATTTCCTGTTGACTAATCACACATGCTACAAATCCTAAAATAACTGTTGTAGAAGAATTCTGACCTTTTAAACAATCACCAGCTTTTACGATTTGAGGCGGTGGTACAGCGAATGTTAATGTTTGATAATAATACGGAAATCCCAAACTTCCAAGTAATGGTCCATTTGTTGAGTTAGGCGCTGCCGGGGGCGGCTGTATATCACCACCCGGGACATCAATTGCACCAGTAGCTGCGGCGGCACCAGTAGCTGCACCTCCCGCCACTGTATTGAAATCATATAATGGATTATTCCTAAATCTAAACAACATTGCGCCAGCAAAATAATCTTTGACTTTTCCTTGATCCAATGCTCGAGGACCCAATTGAGGCGCTGAAGCAGTCCCGCCACTGAATTTTTCTGGAGCTATTATATTTTTGTTCCTTATCGTAGTACTAGTCCAGAATTGGGCTTTCTGGGCTGCATTATTTGGAGAATTAAGTCTATTACTCGCAGCACCTGTACATATAGCTCCTTGGAATCTCGTTCCCATATTGATATAATCTCCTCCACTATCCGTGCTTTTAGAAGCAGCACCACTTCCTATTTTAATAGGCCCGTTAGAAGCTGGAGTGTCAGAAGGTGGATTATTTAAATTGGAAAAATAAGTAGGGCTGGCTCCGTTCATCCAATCTACCGGCCACACAGACGCGTAACTTTTACCATTAATTACTATGGGAATATCTATGTCTTCTGCCCCCGAGAAATTCCCCAATACATACTCCGCATTTAATAAATCGTTGGCAGCAGCCCCTGCATACGAAAGTTGATACCACGATTCTGTCGGGTACTCTTTAGCTACGTAATCGTTGGCTGTTAGGCCCGAATTGTCTTCTTTTACACACGTTACACGTGTTATGAACTCAGCAGGGCATGGATAACAGTTTCTATTACGATATGTTGAATCAAATTCTAGATATCTCTTATTCGACATTTTATATTAATCGAAAAAGTTTTAAGCAATACATTTTTTTTTGTGTAAATAAATGTATTCAAGATTAAATGATTTATGTCATTATGAAAGACATCATCCAGAAACGATTGTCAGTAATCGACACTTTTTGAAACCAACTAATCCTATTTACGGGGAAACTGAAGTCGTCATAGAACCGAGACAGAATTTCTTGCCCGATTTTTGGGGCCCAGACGCGTGGAGATTTCTTGACACTGTTGCTAAAGGATACAGTAAAGCACCCGTCTACTCGGAAAGACTCCAAATGAGAAGGTTCCTCGAGTCACTGACTCATTGTTTGCCATGCAAAAACTGTAGAGATAACTTGTGCAGAGAAGTGATTTTAATAGAAGATGATGATTTAGTATCACCAGATGCCGTTTCTAGATGGTTGAAAAACTTGAGAAGAAAAATAGCCGAAAGAAAACGCAAGCATCACGGACATCATCACGGACATCATCACGGACATCATCACGGACATCATCACGAACCAAAACCAGAAAAATTTGATATTGGTTGCTCAGCGTGTGGTGGTCATTAAGATAATTATTTGTTAAAAACATTTAACAAATAAATGATATTCACTCTCGCTGATATTGCTCTCACGATCACTTGGCACGTGAGTACTTTTACATTACGTATGATATACAACGGTCTATATTATCTTTATTATGGAAGCGAATCGACGGAAGAAGAGTTATCAAGAAAAGAGTTAACAGAGAAGATTCACGAATTAGAATCAAAATTAGACGTGATTCAAAAAATAGAGGATGAAATGCACGAAAAACATGAATGATTAATTCCATTAAGAATTGATCATTGAACTTTAAACTATTGCGAACTCACCATCTAGTCTTTCAAAACCATAATCCCCATCAGCCCCATTATCACAAAAAAGAGGCGCTCTACAATGGAATCCGACGGATTCGATATATGGCAAGGTTTCATCTACAAGAGGTGCTCCTTCGTTGTATTGTTCGCGTTGCAATTCAACAATCAGATGTTTACAATTTTGAATTGTCTTTACACCACCCCCGACAACATCTTTTTCAGCTCCCTGTACATCTATTTTCACCAAATCTGGCAAAGGAAATTCACGTTCTTCTACTACCGTATCTAACGTCATTCCATTTCTCGTATAAGCAGTGTGTTTGTTAAATAATGCTTGAGAATTTTCACTCCCTATTTCTTTGTAGTAAGAGTTTCCAGTTTGATATATGTCATGTTGATAAAAGGTCACTTCTTTATCATCTTCATCTGTCAAAACTCCGATACTATAATCATCCACGCGTTTTTTGTTGTAAAGAAATTCAACTGTGGTGGATGCATCAAAAGCTATAATTGTAGCATTTGGCCAAATTTTTTTCGCTTCTTTTGACCATTGTAAAATACACGAACCAATGTCATAAATAACGCGAGGTTCGAATCCATCAGCTTTCAAGGATTTTAAGTAATCTACATGATCTTTTGGGATAATATTTTCTTGTAGAGATTGACGGAATAAACTATTTCTTAATTTTACATTATCTTTTTTCTTCATTTCCAAAATTTCGGGAGGTACAAAAGTATCTTCGGGGGTTTTGTATGTATCGAGCGCTTCGAAAATACCAACATTGGGATTACTCGAAGTCATTAATGAAAGTAAACTAGACATTTTATGAAGTAATCCTAATTCTTTAATATTTCAAAATGAAGTTAATTACAAAAATATTTCATAAAAAATGTCAAGCAATCATAAATTTTCGGTTTTGGATAAGGGTTCTGTAGAATTACTAGGAATGTTTGGGGATGAGCTCACAATTGTAAATGCAGCAAGAGTTTCTTTTGGTGCTGCTAAAAGTGAATTGGATAAAAAGGATGTCAGACTCATCAAGTATCTATACAAACACAAACATATGTCACCATTTCGTCATTTGATGTTTAGGTTTCGAATTAAAGCTCCAGAATTTGTCATGAGACAATTTTATAAACACGTGATTGGGTGTGAAACTACTTCCAGTGATTCCACTAAAGATCACGCGTGGAATGAAATTTCTGGTAGATATAAACCCGTAACGGAATATTATGTTCCAAGTAATTGGCGAGAACAATCCAAAGACAATAAACAAGCTTCATGTGGTTCTTGTGCCCCAGATGTGCAAGAAAAAGCCAATCAGGCATTTTCCGAAGTGACTGCACATGTCCAAGCGGTATACCAACAGCTTCTAGACATGGGAGTCGCCAAAGAACAAGCAAGAATTGTGTTACCACTTAATCAATACACTGAAGTTATTTGGACAGCATCCGCTCAAGCCGTCCTCAACTTCATCGAACTACGAGACGAACCTTTTTCCCAATGGGAAATTAGGGAATACGCTATCGCTTTTAGAAGGATTTTGGAAGCGGAAACCCCCAAATTATCTGAAATTTGGTTTGAATCTGAATAATCTTTTTTCGTATATTTTAAAAAAATACGAAATGTTTAATAAATGGCAAATAATTTTCTGAATCCTCTTAATCCAACCAATTTTGGATTAAATGTAACAGGTAATTTTAATAATCTGAGCTCCGCTGGGACCTTCAGATTACCAAATTCTGATTTATTGAACAAGATAAATTCTAAAGGAGGACCATCAAGAGATCCTATAGGAACTGTTCAAATCTCGGCGGGTGGTGGGAATTTTGACAGTAACCCTAATATTTATATTCGCGACGAAGAGCTCGGTGAAGCAGACAATATATCTGTATCTACCGCTGGATCTGGTTATACTGTGGCTAATTCAGTCACTACAACAAAACTTACGGGTTCTGGAAACGGGTTAGTAATAAACATAGTCACAGTTTCAGGAGGTGGGGGTATTAGCACAGTCCTAATAGTAAATGGGGGCTTGGGTTATGTTCAGGGCGATACAGTTAGTGTTGATGCAGGTAACAATGACGCTATATTGACAATTGGTATTATAGATTTACCCAAAAATCGTTTAGTATTGGACTCTCGTAGTAGTTCGGGAGTTCAAGGAGCTCCTATTTCAGGTCTTGTTTTAATTCCCCCAGCGGGAAATCCCAACGCCTCTTTTGTAGCCACAGACGGCACCGTGGCTTATTTTTCCCGATTTGCTACCAATTACGGATATAGTCCAGGTGACACTATTACGTTAAATAATCCGTATGGTGGTACAGCAGCTGTGATAACTGTTACGGGGACACCAGGAGTTAATGGTCAAGTAGGAAATTTACCGGGACAATTATCTGAACCCCCAACAATTCCTGGTACATCGTATCAAGCGAATGACGTTTTAATACAAGTGAGTACATCTGGAGTTGGAAGGTTATTCACATGTACGGTGAATTCGGTAGATGGCCTGGGTGGCATACTTACTTACTCGGTTGGTCTCCAATACGTCAAAGACTTCCAAGGTTATACCGAAGGTACTGGTTGGCAGTCCTTTACCTCGCAAGGGGGTGTTGCCTCGGCAGCAGGGGCTAACACTCAGATCCAATTTAACAATAATGGAAATTTAGGAGCTAACCCAGGACTAACTCTTGATACATCCGCAACACCTATCACTTTAACGTCTGGAATTTCTGGTGGGGCGCTTTCCAAAAATATTTTCAACAGCCAAGAATTTACAATCGAGGATACTGCATCTGGGACGGCTAGATTACATATTGAAAGTAATCAATTTGCAGGAAGTCCCGCTATTGAGCTTAGTCATGCTCCCTCTAATAATTTAAACGCGCCAGGAATTAAGTTGAGTACTACAAATTTTGCTGGCATTGCTCTAGAGGTGGATGGAGGTCAAATTAATCTAACTTCCGCGGGTGGTCAAATAAACTCACAGACCACCAGTGGTTCAATTCGAATGAGACGTGGAACGGCTCCTAATAATTATAGTACAATGGAAATTCAATCAAGTGGTGATATATTTATAGAAACAGACGTGTCGGGTAATCAAATTCTTCTTAGAACTAACGATATAAATTCTGATATAGAATTAAGAGCTGTTGCTAGTAATATCAATGCTAACTCCCTTGCTTTAGACGTGGCCAATGAATTCGCAAATGCCAATGGAATAATTAATATCAAGGGTCCGATTAACAATAATAATATAATTTTGACAGGAGCAGATGGTACATTACAACTCGGCGCTGCTGGTTCAACTGGTGACTTACAAATTAGAAATCTTCCTCCAGGTGTTAGTGATATAGTGGCTCAGATTAATGTGGACGTAAATAATGCCGGAAGGTTAGCTTTATCTGATAATACACCAACTGAAACAATACTTCTGACAGGTGTGGACGGAATCGCTGCTGCTACAGAAATTGATGCGGGTGGTAAGCTTATTGGGCAGAGTTATATTAGATTGACTCAGCCCGCATCTGGAGATTGTAGAATTGGTACTCAAGGAGCTGCGACCACAAATTTACGTATGACTTCTTTACAAGATATCAATACAGGTACTGGTTATCTAGCTTTTGAACAGAGGGCGTCTACGCTCACTGCAGATCTTGTTCCTACTGATACAGCATGGACTACTTCTGTGAATAGATCTGCTTCGCGGGGTGTATTTGTCCAAAATCAAGACAATAATGTTCTTATAAATTCTAACTCTCTAGTCTTAGGACCAGCTACTACAACTACGGGTCCTAATTTTTCTGATACTGATGTGGGAGTTACAATCGGAGGTACTGATATAACAAGAAACGTAGCTTTATCACTTTCATGCCCCGAAGAAACAGTTGGACCCGACAGATCATTCCTTGCCAACTTTTTATCAATTGGGGGCGCGGGAGGTGGAACGGCTGGGTATCAAGGTCTCCAAATGTCTTATCCTAATCTATCATTTCAACAACCCGGACAAACTCAAAATAATGTTTATTACACATCTTCTCAGCGGGGTTTAACGCATGGATTTTATTTACGATCCCAAATATCAAAGCCTACTATTAGTTTCCCCGGAATAGGAGGTGTAGGACAAACAGCTGGGTATTTAGAATGTGATTTATATTGCGGAGATGCAACGTTTGGAGCTCCAGGTCAGGGTAACGGTGGGCCTGCTTTGACAGGTCCAATTCTTCATTCAGAACCATGGGCTCAGCAAATTACACCCAGTCCCCAACCAATCAATGGTGCTAGTGGCGAATTTGTAGTAAGACCTAATTTATCAATAGGGGCAGTTCCGCGTAATTTTTACGGTCCTACAACCGGAGTTCGTCCAGTCCCTCCGGGAACTGTAACAAATGGTGCCGTATCTCCTTACAATGCCGCTACTGGTGTATTGAATACGCCGAAAAAGGTTTGGACCGTATCTATAGGTGGAAATGGTGAAAGTTATATAAATTTACCAAGCGATCCCCCCGGAAATGCGGCTACTACCGCGACTTATATAGGTGGTGGATCAGCAGCTGATGCCCCTTTTTACTATCCAAATCCAGGTGTAAACCTAGTCTTAAATGGTGTATCAGGCCCGAATGGTCAATTTGGTGGAAAAACTTATATAAACGGAGAAATTCTGAATTCAAATTATATCGCTGGTAATTTCTTCCCTCTTACACTCAATACTCACGCAAGTGACCTAATATTAGCACCGGATAACGGAGGAAATATAGTTATTGAACCGCGAAGTTCATACAATCCTACAGGAGTATTACCCGGTGAAGTTCAAATGTTTTTGGGGGGAGATGTTCTCGGGTCTGGTGCTCCTGGAGGGGGGCAAGGTTATATTAGATCCGAATACGCAACCAATCCGGCGGGGGGAGCAACAGGACCAACTAATATTTGTAATCGTAATCATAATGGTTATATTGGTTGTCCCGGGGTATTCCCAAGCGATGGGACAGGAATAAGAGGTTATTCAGTTCTTGCAACTACTTTTTCTGCTGCTGCTAAGCTATACACCGCAAAAAATCAAGGACAGCAAGTGGGCGAACAAGGTTACGTCTGTTGTTCTGCGGTAGAGGCCCCACAAGGTGTCATAATAATGAGAGGTCGTGTCCAACTAGCTGGTGTTGAAGCTACTATAGATTTAGACAGTGCTAAAGTCACCCCGGGTCAATTAATTGTTCCCCACACTAATCCGGATGCGGCATTTCCAACAGGGACCGTAGATGCCATGTATCAGAATTTCACTGTGTCAGTAACAAATGCTGGTGTATTATCGGGAGGTGTTTATCCTGAGTTAGATTTTGATCCGTCCCCTGGTCAAGTTTTAGGAATCATCAAAATAAGTCCTATCACTCCTCAAATAAAACAAGTTTCATTGAATATCAGAAATTCTGGCGCAACTCCTGGTATATTTGTGGACTGGGCAGTATATTCCGAACGTAAAGACGTGGGGTACAAATCCGCAGGAGCTGCAACACCCGGTACCGGATTCGTAACTTCCTATACAAACCCAGTCTCTGGTACTTATGATACATGGGGAACTCCGGCGTATACCCCCGGGAGTGGAGCTCCTACCAGCGGAGTCGATCTCGATAGTATTTATGGCGTGGACAATTACATATTCGAATAAGATATGAATGTAAGCACGGATGAAATGGTAATTAAAAATGACTTTTAGATTCTAATTGTTTGTAAACAAACGATGTCTACAATTAGAATTTTTACAGATGGTTCTTGTCTAGGTAATCCCGGACCCGGTGGTTTTGGTTTTGTAGCAGTTAAAGACGATGTGGTCTTGTCTGAGAAGTCCGGATACGAACTAGATACGACAAATAATAGAATGGAACTCGTAGGAGCTATTGACGCTTTGGCTTCTGTTAGTTCTGAAGATATAACGAATATTCCAATTTCTGATGATGATAAATTAGAAATCCATACCGACTCCAAATACGTAAAGAAAGGAATGACGGAATGGATCAGTAATTGGAAAGCAAATAATTGGAAAAGGAGTAAAAATAATGAACTCAAAAATGTAGATCTTTGGAAAAAGTTAGACGAATTGAATGAACGGTTGAAAAGTAAGCTAAAATGGGAATGGGTCAAAGGTCATGCTGGAAATAAATGGAATGATTATGCTGATAAATTGGCAGTAGCCGGATCTCAACGAGCAAAAGAAGCTCTTAATCCAAAGAAACA
>PVMS01117458.1_pt1 | contig 11381 bp, 8 predicted proteins | sample 1853461 | NCBI WGS metagenome assembly PVMS01 (sample SAMN08582032, study PRJNA380276) | Marine sediment metagenome, whole genome shotgun sequencing project. | isolation source: ocean sediment barecode stripped | collected 2017
ACTCTGCCTGCAGCGCCATCTCGATAATATCGATTTTGGACATCATGTCCCGCACCTGATCCGCACCCAACTGCACCACCGCGCCGGCCGGCGTATAGGCCCAGATTCCGCGTTTCTCCTTTTGCAGGTACAGATCCGTCAGTGCCAGCCGCATATAGAGCACATCGGGGCCCGGCTCATCCACCACTTCGTAACCCCGACTGATCACTTTTTCGCTCAGCCTCTCGCGCATCAGGTCGGCGATGGCCTTGATGTTGTCGGGTTTCGTTCCCCGGTACTTGGAATCAGGATCCAGCCAAATTTCCGGCTGGTCGATCATGATTTTGTTGTACTTGGCGAGTCGCTCGAATGCCCCGGGCGGCCTATAAATCAGGTCGAACCCATGCTCTTCTTCTACCAACAACGTCAGCTGGTCCAGGTCCACGCTCAGGAATCCGCTCTCGACCGGGAAGGTGCCTTCCGCACCGAAGGCTGCCGGCAGGCATAGAACCGCCGACAGTAAAATAGTTGTGGTTCTCATCACTCAACCCTCCGATTGACATTTTATTTATTGTGGGGCCGTTGCGACCGGTTAATTTGCGAGCGCTATTCTATCATGTCCGTTGCATTGTCTGGACAAAGTACTTAGTCTTTAGCTTGCCAAGCCCTCACCAACTGCTAAAAAAATAAGGGGTTTTCGCGGCGCCAGAAATAAGCCTCCACCACGCCGAAACGCGCGCTCTGGGCTGCTGTAGCGAGCCGGTGCACGGTCAAAAAAAGTTGAGACGCAGAATGATAATGAGTCGAGCCCTGCATCTGGTTTTGATATACGTGTTGGCCTCGGTGTTGACCGGCGGCTGCGTGACCGTGGGACCGGATTTTGAGACTCCGGAAACTGACGTTGCAGACGATTGGCTCGAGTCTGAGGATCAGCGGTTCAGCAGTGATCCAGACGATGACGCGCAGTGGTGGACAACATTTAACGACCCGGTCCTCGAGTCGCTGATTCAGCAAGCCCACGAACAAAACAAAACCTTGCAGATCGCCGGCGCCAGGGTTTTTGAAGCCCGTGCGATCCTGGGCATTGCCGCGGGCAGTCTGTACCCGCAGGTGCAACAGCTCGGTGGTTCCGTCGGCCGGGTGGAGATCAGTAAAAATGCCGATCCGGTCTCTAACCTACCGGACCCGATCAGACAGGGTATCGACACAAGTTTCGGCAATTATCGGCTCGGTTTCGATGCAGCGTGGGAGCTCGATTTCTGGGGCCGGTTCAGCCGGACCGTCGAATCCGCCGATGCGAATCTTGCCGCGACCATTGCAACCTATGACGACGTGCTGGTGACGCTAACCGGCGAGGTCGCCGGCGCGTACGTTTTGTTGCGCACACTCGAGGAAAGCCTGGCGGTTGCTGAGGCGAATGTATCTATTCAGCAGCGGAGCCTCGAGATTTCCGAGGTGCGTAATCGGAACCAGCTGACCACCGAGCTGGACCCGCAAATCGCGCGCGCCTTCCTGCGCAACACTCAGGCTTTGGTTCCGTCGCTCAAGGCATCGATTCGGCAAGTCAAGAACGCGCTGTGTCTGCTACTCGCCAGGCCGCCCGGCGCGCTCGATGCCGAGCTGGGTGCCGGCGGTGTCATTCCGGTAGCACCCACGGAGGTGGCCGTTGGTATACCGGCAGAGTTGTTGCGGCGGCGACCCGACATTCGCCGCGCCGAGGCCCGCGCCGCAGCTCAGAGTGCGCGTATCGGTATCGCCAAAGCGGAGCTTTACCCGGCGTTCTCACTGGTGGGCAACATCGGTTATGCGGCTGAGACCGGCAGCGACCTGTTCGAATCGGACAGTCTGCGTAGCATCGGGCTGGTGGGGTTCCGCTGGAATATCTTCAACTATGGCCGTATTCGTAACCTGGTCCGGGTCGAAGATGCCCGCTTTCAGCAACTGATTGAAAACTACCAGGACACCGTGCTTAGAGCTGCGCGGGAAGTCGAAGACGCGACGGCAAATTTCATTGCTGCACAGGAAGAGGCGGTGTTCCTGGAAGACGGTGCCAAAGCATCGCAGCGCGCAGTCGAATTGTCGATGACCCAGTATCGCGATGGCACGGCAGACTACACCCGGGTACTGGACAGCCAACGCTTCCTGCTGCAGCAGCAGAACGGCCTCACAAGTGCGCGCGGCAAGATGGCCGGCAGTCTCGTTGCACTCTATAAGGCTCTGGGCGGCGGCTGGGAGCAGCGCAGTCTGGATGACCTGGTTTCTGACGAAACCAGGGAAATCATGCGTGAGCGCACCAACTGGGGCAAGTTGCTGGAGGCAGAATCCGTTGAACCGGTCCCCGCGGATGAACGTGGCGGATGGCGAGCGCCGGATCGTTGATAAATATCGTATTGCGCCAGCGTGACAGCTGAGCCGGAGACAGTCATATGCTGAGACAGTGTTTTGACGCTAAGGTCATTTTCGCGCGAACCGCGTGTTTAATTGCAATCGCGCTGCCGGTTGCCGGCTGTGCGCCGGAACCCGAAACCGCGAGGCCACCGCGGTCAGTCAAGGCCATGCAGGTGGTTGCCCCGTCCACTATCGGATCGAGGTCGTTTCCGGGTCGCGCTGAGGCCGGGCAGGAAGTTAATCTTTCGTTTCGGGTGGCCGGGCCGTTGATCGAACTGCCGGTTGATGTCGGCGATCGGGTCAAGCGAGGCGATGTCGTCGCCCGTGTCGACCCCACTGATTACGAGTCGGCCGTGGCCGGCCTGGAAGGCCAGCTGCAGGCCGCCCAGGCGGCCGCCAATCGGGCCCGGGCCGACTTTACGCGCATCGATAAAACCTTCAGGGAGGATCCGGGCGCGACCACCGAGATGGCCCTGGATCGCGCGCGGCAGCTGCGGGACTCGACGGCCGCGACGGTCCGCGGCTTAGGCGCCACGGTCGAAGGCGCACGTGATCAGCTCAGTTACACCAGCCTCAGTGTGCCATTCGACGGTGCGGTGGTTGAAACCTATGTGGAGAACTTCGAGACCGTCATTGCCAAGCAACCCATACTGCGGATCGTCGATCCCACGCGTATCGAGTTCACCATTAGCGTGCCGGAAAATCAGATCGTCTATGCACCCTATGTGACCGGTGCGACGGTGAGCTTCGACGCGCTGCCCGGCGTCAAGATCCCCGCGATGATCAAGGAAATCGGCAAAGAGGCCAGCCAGGCCGCACGGACTTTTCCGGTCACGCTGGCCATGGACCAGCCGGAAGGCGCTGAGATTCTGCCGGGCATGGCCGGTGAGGCGCTGATCGAAGCGGACCTGCCCGAGAAATCCGCAAGGATCGGGATACAGATTCCGACCACCGCCCTGTTTGCCGAGGATGATCCTGAAAAGTCTTATGTCTGGGTCATTGATCAGGCGACCAATACGCTGGAACGCCGCGAAGTGGAACCCGGCGATTTTTCCGAGTTCGGTGTCCTGATCAAATCCGGCCTGCAGGCCGGGGAATGGGTCGTCGTGGCCGGCGCCAGCCTGCTTAGTGCGGGTGAGGAAGTGAGCATTCTCGGGGCGCCGGTGGCGAGCGCGACGCAATGAACCTGACCAGCTTCGCGCTCGAGCGCGAGACGTTCATAAACTTCATGGTGTTCCTGATCGTCGTCGGCGGGGTATTCAGCTTTTCGACTTTGGGAAGGCTGGAAGACCCGGATTTCACGGTCAAGGTCGGTGTCATCATCACCCAGTACCCGGGGGCCAGTCCGGAGGAAGTGGAACTCGAGGTCACCGACCGCATCGAGCGGGCGATCCAGGAGATGCCACAGCTCGATACCCTGTATTCGTTTTCGCGGGCCGGCTTGTCGATCGTCAAGGTCGATATCAGGCAGGAATACTCGGCGGCCCTGCTGCCGCAGGTCTGGGATGAGGTGCGGAAAAAGGTCCGCGACATCACGCCCCAGTTCCCGCCCGGGGTGCTGAAGCCCGACATTCTCGACGACTTCAGTTTTGTATTCGGGTTCGTTCTGGCCGTAACCGGCGAAGGCTACACCTACGCCGAGGTAGAAGAATACGCAAAGACGATAAAAAAAGAGCTCAGCCTGGTCAAAGGCGTTTCCCGGGTTGAGATCTGGGGCGCGCAACCGAAGGTCATTTATCTGGATGTATCGGAGACGCAACTCGCAGCCCTCAGAATCACCCGTGAGAACGTGCTTGCAACGCTTGCGCTACAGAACATGGTGGTCAGTGCCGGTGCCATCGAAGTCTCCGGTCAGCGTCTGCGCGTAGAGGTGACCGGCCAGTTCAAGAGCCCGGAAGATATCGGCGATCTGGTTATACGGCGGTCTTCCGGCAGCGCCACCAGCGCTGCAGACACTGAATTGATCCGGATCGGGGATGTTGCCATCGTGCGCGAAGGCTACCTGGAACCGTCCATCACCCAGATGCGCTACCAGGGCAAGCCGGCCCTGGCTATTCAACTGGCTAACGTCGCCGGGGGCAACATTATCGATACCGGCGCCGCACTCGACGCGCGCCTGGAGGAAATCAAGTTGCTGCTGCCGGTCGGTATCGAAGTCGAAAAATTCACCTGGCAGTCGGATCTCGTCGCCGAGTCCATTAACGGTTTTGTCATCAACCTTGCCGAAGCCGTGCTGATTGTCCTGGGGGTGCTGGCCATTGCCATGGGCTGGCGCATGGGCCTGGTGATCGGCTGGTCCCTGATAGTGACCATCCTCGGCACCTTCATGGTTATGAAGCTTGTTGCCATCGACCTGCAGCGAGTGTCTCTGGGCGCGCTCGTGGTCGCGCTCGGCATGATGGTGGACAACGCCATCGTCGTTGCCGACAACTATTCGATACGGCTGGCGAAAGGCATGAAGCCCAAGGAGGCCGCCATTGACAGTGCGGCCACCCCGAGTATCGCGCTGCTCGGCGCCACCCTTGTGGCCGCAATGGCGTTTTACCCGATCTATGTCGCCAAATCCGATGCCGGCGAATACGCACAAACCCTGTTCAGCGTGGTGGGTATCTCGCTGATATTGAGCTGGCTGATTTCCATGACCATGACGCCAATGAACTGCATTGCGTTCCTCAAGCCACCGGAAAAAACCGACGGGGACAGCGATCCCTACGACTCGGGTTTTTTCCGCAGCTATCGCCGAATTCTGGAGGGGGCGATCAGGGCCCGGGTCGTCACTATCGGCGCGATGGTCGTGTTGCTGATCGCCGCCGTGATCGGATTTACCAACGTACCCCAGCAGTTTTTTCCGGACTCCACGCGCACCCAGTTCATGATCGACTACTGGGCGCCCCAGGGCACGCCCATCGACGCTGTTGCAAGGGATCTGCAGCCCATCGAAGAAAGACTGCAGGCGGATCCCCGCGTCAAGGATATCGTTGCGTTCATCGGTGCGGGCGGTCCGCGATTTTATCTGCCGGTCGATCCTGAATTTCCGTATTCGTCCTACGCGCAGTTGATTGTCAATACGCATGACTTCGAAGGCTTGAACGAACTCGTCGATGAATACCAGCCTTGGCTGGACAAGAATTACCCGCAGATCCTGACGCGGGTTAGAAAGTATGTCGTGGGCTCGGGAGATACCTGGCCGTTCGAACTGCGCATCAGCGGTCCGGCCGAAGCGGATCTGAATACCCTGCGCCGACTCGGCGCCGAGGGCGTCGAGATTTTGAGGCAGGAGCCGCTCGCAAAGCAGGCGCGCGTCGACATGCGGCAGCGGGTCCCGAAGGTGGTGCTGGATTACGATCAGGAGCGCGCACGCTGGTCAGCCGTCAACCGGGGTGATATCGCCGCGGCGACGCGCCTCGCCTATGACGGCATGCCGATCGGCCTGTATCGCGAAGGTGACGATTTACTGCCCATCGTCGCCCGCGCCAACGAGGCGCAACGGCGGCGCGTGGCGGGACAGCTGGATGTGCTGCAGGTGCGGCCCTCGCTGGCCCTGGAGGGCTTGCCGCTCGGGCAGGTGACGCAGGAAATCCGGCTGGAATGGGAAGATCCGATCATCACCCGGTTCAACCGGCGCCGCCAGATTGCGGTGCAGGCGTCACCGGATGGCGTGACCTTTCCCGCATTGCGCAGCGCGGTCATTGACCGGTTCGAGGCCATGGAGTTGCCACCGGGCTATAGCATGTTCTGGGACGGCGAATTCGACACCACGCTGCGTGCACAGCTTTCCCTGATACCCGGCATGGTCCCGGCGTTTGTCATCATGACCGTGATTATCGTCGCCTTGTTCAACGCCGTTCGGCCGGCACTGGTCATCGCGTTGACCGTGCCATTCGCGCTGATCGGCATCACGGTAATACTGTTACCCACCCAAGTGGCCTTCGGCTTCATGGCGCTGCTGGGAGCCATGAGCCTGATTGGCCTGATGATCAAAAACTCGATTGTTTTGCTCGACGAGATCGAGGCCAACAAGTCCGGCGGCATGGCGCCGTATGACGCAACGATTGCGGCCGGGATGTCGCGCGTGCGTCCCGTGGCGCTGGGTGCGGCGACGACGATACTCGGCGTGATGCCACTGATTCAGGATGCGTTTTGGGTCGCCATGGCGCTGACCATGATGTTCGGGCTGACATTTGGCACGGTACTCACGATGGTTCTGGTGCCCACGTTCTACGCGACGCTTTATGGAATCAAGTCGCCTGGCGTGACCTGACGCAGCCATGGCAGTGGGCACACAAACGAGATAAGGACTTGATAGAAACCCGTGCAAATTTTGGTTTAATGCTGGTGGGCCTGATCCTCTTATGGTCGGCTGCACCGATTATGACACTGGCCAGCAGCGGCGCGGCCCAGACAACGCTGTACCTGGCACTCGGCGCGGCCCTGTGTCTGGGTGCATGGAGCCTCGCCAGGCAAGCACGGTATTTCGCCGTGGCCGTGACGCTGATAGTGATAGCTGTGATATGCACGATCATCGAGCTATTTACCGGTAATGTGCTGGCGAAATACCTGTCGCTGATTTTCCAGATCGTCTTCTGGGCTATGTGTGGGTGGTTTGTCGGCCGTCACGTGCTAGCGACAGGGCCCGTGGACAGGAACCGAATCGCCGGCGCAATCTGTATCTACCTGATCGCCGCGACAATGTGGGCATTGCTGTTTGTGCTCCTTAACCAGATCAATCCCGACTCATTCCACGGCCTGGGAAACGTCCCGTTCGAAGACCAGTTCACCGAGTTGATGTATTTCAGCACCGTGACGTTGACGACGCTGGGCTACGGCGACATCACCCCGGCAAGTCCTTATGCGCGCTGGCTGACGCAGGTCGAAGCGGTCTTCGGTCAGCTCTATATCGCGATACTGATAGCGGCGCTGGTCGGTAATTGGATCGCACACGCAATCAGTAGCGGCACGAACGATGACGACTTGGAGCGGTAACCACGTGACGATACGACGCCGAGTTATTCAAATCAGCTGGCTTATAAGAATCCGAAGATGAAACGAGGGAATACGCGCAGAAACTGCAATCGCTGCACGTAATCAGTTATTAGCTGGCCGCTAATTCATCAGTAACCACGAAGAAATTGAATGAAAAATCAATCGCAAGGTTTTTTGCGGAACACTCTGTCAATTGCTGCGGCGATCCTGATAATCAGCGGTTGTGCTCAAGCAGAATCTGACCCGCTCCCCTCGTGGAACGACACCGGGCCTAAGAAAGCCATCGTTGCCTTCGTCGAACGGGTGACTGATCCTCGCTCACCGGAATTCGTGCCGCCTGCTGAGCGTATCGCGACGTTCGACAATGACGGCTGCCTCTGGGCCGAACAGCCGCTGTATTTTCAAGCCATCTTCATGTTTGACCGCATCGAGAAACTCGCCGCGCAGCATCCGGAGTGGAATGAGAAGGAACCGTTCGCCTCGGTGCTCAAGGGCGACCGGAAAGCTGCCCTGGCCGGGGGCGAGAAGGCGCTGCTGGAAATGGCGATGGCCACGCACGCAGGAATGACCACCGGTGAATTTGGTCAGATCGTCGACGAGTGGCTGGCCACCGCGAAGCATCCAAGGACCGGGCGTCTATATACCGAGATGGTCTATCAGCCGATGCTCGAGCTGCTCGCTTACCTGCGTGCGAATGGTTTTAAGACATTTATCGCCTCTGGCGGTGGCATTGAGTTCATGCGCGCGTGGGTCGAGCGCGTATATGGTGTTCCGCCCGAGCAAATTATCGGCAGCAGCATCAAGACAAAGTATGAAGTACGCGACGGTATACCCGTGCTCGCCCGGTTGCCAGAACTGAATTTCATCGATGATAAAGCAGGAAAGCCCATCGGCATCAATCAACACATTGGCCGCCGCCCGATCATGGCTTTCGGTAACTCCGACGGCGATTTCGAGATGCTGGAATGGACGACGGCTGGTCCAGGTCTGCGCTTTGGTCTCATCGTGCACCACACTGATGCCGAGCGCGAATGGGCGTACGACCGCGAATCGCATGTCGGCCGACTTGCCCGTGGCCTCGACGAAGGTCCGCGTCGCGGCTGGACGATCGTGAACATGAAGGATGATTGGAGGGTGATTTTCCCGTTTGAAAAAAGGTAAACGCGAAATCGACGTGCTTTTCTGTAGCTTGTGCCCGATTAGACAAGCAGATTTTCACGATTGCTTGAGCGGCACGAACGATGACGAATTGCAGCGGTGACCACACGAAAATACGGCGCCGAGATATTCCGATCAGCTGGATTTTAAGAATCCGAAAATGAAACGCGCCAAGTACGAACGGAAACTGGGATCGCTACACGTCGAGCTGTCTCACATGCAGGAGTGGGTTAAAGAGACAGGGGTTCGTATCGTTGTGATTTTCGAGGGCCGCGATGCAGCCGGCAAAGGCGGAATCATCAAGGCGCTGACCGAGCGCGTGAGCCCCCGGGTATTCCGGACCGTGGCACTCCCGGCCCCAACCGAACGCGAAAAAACGCAGATCTACGCCCAGCGATATATCGCTCATGTTCCGGCTGCCGGCGAGGTCGTGATTTTCGACCGCAGCTGGTACAACCGGGCCGGCGTGGAGGTCGTCATGGGATTCTGCACGCCGGAAGAGCGGGACAGGTTTCTTGAGGAGGTCCCGTGGGTCGAGCAGATGCTGATCAATGACGGGATTATCCTGATCAAGTACTGGCTCGAGGTCAGCAGCGAGGAACAGCAAAAGCGTCTTCAGGCACGGATCGACGACCCACGCAAGCACTGGAAGCTCAGCCCGATGGACATCGAGTCCCGGCAGCTTTGGTATGACTATTCACGCGCACGGGACATCATGTTCGACGCAACGGATACCGAGGACGCGCCCTGGTACATCGTTCCGTCCGACGACAAACGCCGGGCGCGGCTAAACTGCATCTCGCACTTTCTGCGCCTGCTACCTTACGAAAAAAAGCCGGCGAGAAAGATCGCACTCCCGGATCGCTCGATGCACGAGAAATACGACGACAAGGCTGAGCTGAGCGAGCGACGCTATGTCCCGGAGCGATTCTGAGCCATGCTGCGTAAGAGTTTGAAATAGTCACCATTCGGCCCAGGCGAGTAGATAGTGCTGACGGAAATAGAAAAGCCCGGACCAGTCGGCCCGGGCTTTTCGTTCTGTGCACAATGAGTGCGCTCCCCTGTTGACGAAATCATATACGATGTCGCGATGTTGTGCAGCGATTCGGCTATGCGATGAAAATAATTCGAATTCTTGCACTGCTGGTTCCCCTGGTGCTGTTCAGCGTCCGTCTACCGGGCGTGGAGTTGGATCACAGAGAACTTGCCGGAAAAACCCAGAATCCGATATCCGACCTGATCAGCCTGCCGTTCCAGAACAACACGAACTTTAACCTTGGGCCGGAGAATAAGACCCAGAACATTATGAATATTCAACCGGTCTGGCCGTTCTCATTGAACGAGAGCTGGAACCTGATCACGCGCACGATCATCCCGGTCGTCTCTCAGCCCGGGTTCATGGGCCAGAGCCGGACTAATGGACTTGGTGATACGACCTTTACCGCCTGGGCTTCGCCGAAGGAATCGGGCAAATGGAAATGGAGATGGGGCGCGGGTGCAGCAATCCTGATTCCAACGGCAACGGACGACGCGCTCGGATCAGATAAATGGGGAGCGGGGCCAACCGTGGTGGTGCTGACGATGCCGGGCAAATGGGTCATCGGTTCGTTATTCAGTAACGTCTGGTCGTTTGCCGGATCCGGCAACCAGGACGTCAATCTGTTCACCTGGCAATACTTTATCAATTACAACATCGCGAATGGCTGGTACCTGACATCGGCACCGATCATCACGGCCAACTGGGAGGCATCCAGCGGCAACGAATGGACGATCCCGTTTGGCGGTGGCGTTGGCAAGATTTTCAGGATCGGCAAACAAGCGATTAATACATCGATCCAGTATTACTACAACGTCGAAACGCCGCAGTTTGGCGCCGACTACCAGCTGCGGATACAGCTGCAGCTGCTGTTTCCCAAGAAATAACCATCGCCGCGGAGTAAGTTGTAAGCTCAATTGGGAGGGAAGCTGCGCCCAGCAGCCTGATCAACGCCTGCGGGGCTCGTGCTTCACGCCGCTGTCTAAAAAATCAGGCGAAGGTCTGCTCCAGGTAGTGGACGATGTCCCTGGATTCCGGCATCCAGTGGTTTTCGCCGTCGGCCGATGTGATCCGCAGTACCGGGACGGTCGCGCGGTCGCGCGCCGAAATCAGTTCGTCTCGATATTTGAGGTCCTCGTTGATGTCGTGCATGATGCGGCGGCCACCGAGATTGTCGATGGCCCGGGTCACCATCGCGCAAAACGGGCAACCGAGAAAGTGATACAGCACGAGCTTATCGTCTGACGGAGTGTCTGACGGTGAGAATTTTTCGATGAAGTAATCGGCGTCGTACTCGGTCCAGTCGGCGTCCGGGTCCCGCGCCTGCTGCTCGAAGTCAGCGTTCATCAGGCAGTAGATCAGTTGGCTCCGCGTGAACTCGGTGTGCAGCGTCGCGCCGAGCGGTTCTTTCAGGCGGCAAGATCGACGCCGTACCGTGATTGCTTCTAAACAGGCAGGTGCTGCGCTATCGTCGCAACTAATAGGCCGGCATGGCAGCGTGCCAACGGGGCTGTTGCTTCGTGCGGCGGGATCGGGCCGTGGTCGGTCCACAGATAAGGAGAATAACGATGAGTGCACCCCAACTCAGAACCAAGCTTAGCGATATGTTCAAAGACACAGGCGAAGCCCATCATAAAGCCTTTGCTTCGACCAACGGCGTGGACCCCGACTGGCCCATTTTCTATGCGGACTATTTGAAAGAACCGCTCGGCGCGACGCTGCACACCGAGTTCACGCGGAGCCAACTGATCTACTGCCTGATGAACGCTGACTTCGAGCAGCGGCGCGGGACCCGGACGCCGACTGGACCGAGTACGACGCCGATTACTTCATCCAG
>PVMS01137478.1_pt1 | contig 11381 bp, 7 predicted proteins | sample 1853461 | NCBI WGS metagenome assembly PVMS01 (sample SAMN08582032, study PRJNA380276) | Marine sediment metagenome, whole genome shotgun sequencing project. | isolation source: ocean sediment barecode stripped | collected 2017
AATGCATCGCCACGCCGAGCTGGGTGTCGCCGCCCACTGGCGCTACAAGGAAGGCAGTGTTGCCCAGGCAGCTTTCGATCAAAAAATTCAATACCTGCGACAACTGCTTGAGCCGTCCAGCGAAGACGGTGACCTGCTGGACCAAATTAGGGATGACGTATTCGAAGATCGGGTTTATGCCGTCAGCCCGAAGGGTGATGTTGTCGAAATGCCGGCCGATGCAACGCCACTGGATTTCGCTTACCACGTGCACACGATGGTCGGGCACCGTTGCCGTGGCGCGAAAGTAAACGGGCGCATCGTACCGTTGACCTATAAAGTAAAAAATGGCGACAAGATCGAAATCATAACCGGCAAAGAGCCGCACCCGAGTCGTGACTGGCTCAGCCCACAACTCGGCTACCTGGCCGCATCGCGCAGTCGCACCAAGGTGCGTAACTGGTTTCGCCTGCGCGACAAAGACCAGAACAAGCGCCACGGTCGGGAAATACTGGAACGGGAATTCACCAAGCTGAATGTCCGGGATCTGAAGGCGACAGATATCGCAACTCACATGAAGTTCAAGGATGCTGATTCGCTGTTTGTGGCACTGGGTGCCGGTGACGTAACGGCAGCCGGCGTTGCGACAGCCATTCAAAACCTGCGACAGGACTCACCCGCCGAAAAACGTCCAAAGCGCCGTAGTAAGCGGAAGTACGGCAAGGCATCACAGCAGGTCGCCATATCCGGCGTGGGCGACCTGATGTGCAATTTCGCGCGGTGTTGTCGCCCGGTTCCGCCGGAGCCCATCACCGGCTACATTACCCAGGGTCGTGGTGTCAGCATTCATCGGCAGGACTGCGGTAATTTTCTCAGCCTTAATTCAAGAAGCCCCGAGCGCGTTATAGAAGTCGACTGGGGTAGCCAGGAGGACGCCATGTACCCGGCGGATTTGACGGTTGCGGCCTTCGATCGCCAGGGCCTGGTGCGCGATATCACCGCAGTACTTGCCGACGACGGCGTGAGCGTGGACGGTATGCGCACCGATACGGATAAGAAGAGCATGCAGGCAATGATCGATTTGAATTTATCTGTGCCTGGCCTGGCGACGCTAAGCCGGGTGATCAGCCGATTGGAGCAGCTGCCGAATGTAGTGTCGGTGAGGCGTAAAGCCTAAAAACAAGACAATGGCGACAGAAGACAACATGAACTCGGCGACTGAAATTGATGGAGTAAAGTTTTACTCGCATTCCGAAGAAAGAATAAACATCGCATCGCATGGCCTTGGGCTTGTGCTCAGTGTTTTCGCTTTGATTATGCTGGTCTGGAAAGCATCGGAGACTGGCAATGCCTGGGATATCGTGATTTTCGGCATTTTTGGCGTTAGCCTGGTGCTGTTGTACGCGACATCGACGATCTACCACAGTGCGACGCAGCCACAACGGCGGAAGAAGCTGAGGATCGTCGATCATGCGATGATCTATGTGCTCATCGCAGGCAGCTACACACCACTGGCACTCATTACCCTCAATGGCACCGTCGGCTGGATTCTCTTTGCTACGGCATGGAGCATGGCGATAGTGGGAGTAACGCTGAAAATATTTTTTACCGGTCGTTACCATCTGTTTTCCACGCTGATGTACGTGTTTATGGGCTGGATTGCGATTTTCGCGATCAATCCCCTTATCCGTAACCTGTCAATCGACGGGCTGTACTGGCTCCTCGCCGGTGGTCTGTCTTATACCGTTGGCGCAATCCTGTATGCAATAAAGAGCCTCCCGTTCAACCATGCTGTTTTTCACATATTTGTATTGGGCGGCAGTGCGTGTCATTTTGTTACAGTATTCGTTTATGTCCTGCCGGCCATACAACAATGAGCAATGTGCTCACCGCTACAGGCAGAGGTTCAGTCGTCCAACTCTAGTCGTCAGGAAATTCCGGATGCTCGACCAACTCAAGCACTAACTGTGTTAATCGCCTGACGTTTCCATAGCGCTCTACGATCATTAGCGAATTTGATGATGAGGTTCCGGTCTGGAAGCCCGTCTGTGGAATCATCGGACGAATTATCGGGACAAAGTGCGCCGCTTCTGAATTTATTGTGTGAATGATACGCATCACCCACTCATCATCCGCGATTGAATCATCATCTGAGTTCACCAGCGGCAATGGGTACTGCCGAATGCTGCGAACCGGTACGATGTTGACAATCCCCTCAATTGACTCGTCGCGTTCTCCCCATTGTTTACAATTTAACCCGGCATTCCTGTCTGCACTTACTCTCTTTAAACGCAGCTTCTCCTTTAGCGGGGTTCGAGTCCCGCCAGTTTGCGCCGCAGTGACGTGGTCATGAAATAGGCGTATTGCCGCAGGACATATGACGAAAGTGGGTCGATACAGACCCCCTCGCCAAATAATGACTGCGACACCCCGGAGGTCGAGTTGAATTTTTCCGGCTCCATTGCAACACCTTGAGATGACAGTGTGACAATGATCGCCCAGTCGGCTCACTGTGGTGTGATGAACACCGGATGATTGGCTGATCAATCGCTAATGAGGCCCACGCGAGCCGATTTCAGCCTATTTATTGATGTAATTCAGCGCCCGTCCATCCACCGCCAATGACGCTTCATGAATCGCCTCTGCGAGGCTGGGATGTGCATGAATCGTGCGCTGCAGGTCCTCGGTGCTGGCCGAGAACTCCATCGCGAGCACCGCTTCGGAAATCAGCTCGCCAGCCATCGGCCCCACAATGTGTACACCCAACAGCTCATCGTCATCTTTGGCGGATATGATCTTGACCATTCCGGTGGCTTGCTCCATCGCCTTGGCACGACCGCTCGCGGCGAACGGAAATGATCCTGTCTTGTAGGCGCGGCCACTGGCTTTCACTTCTTCTTCGGTCTTGCCAACCCAGGCAATTTCCGGCGCTGTGTAAATCACCGAGGGTATGACGTTGTAGTTCATTTCTGCTATCTCACCGGCGATCAAATCTGCCGCCATGACACCCTCTTCCGAGCCCTTGTGAGCGAGCATCGGGCCTCGCACGCAGTCACCAACCGCAAACACAGCCGGCACCTTGGTGCGACACTCGTGATCTACCTCGATGAAACCACGGCCGTCAAGCACAACGCCCGAATCGTCTGCCAGTAAATTTTCCGTCACCGGGCGCCTTCCGACTGCGACGACCAGCTTGTCGACTTCGACTGATTGCTTTCCGCTACTGTCTTCGTATTCTACGGCGACGGCTTTTCCTGAAACCTTCGCGGAAGTTACCTTCGCGCCCAGGCGAATGTCCAGGCCCTGTTTCTTGAAACTTCTGCCTGCTTCTTTCGCAACATCTCGATCGGCCATGAACAAAAAGTCGTCCATTGCTTCGAGAACGGTAACCTCGGCACCCAATCGGACCCAGACGCTGCCAAGTTCCAGTCCAATGACACCAGCGCCAACCACGCCGAGGCGCTTCGGCACCGCGTCAAACTCCAGTGCACCCCAGGAATCAACAATGTATTTCCTATCAAAGGGTGCAATCGGAATTTCGATCGGTGTGGAGCCGCTGGCCAGGATCACGTAGCGGGCTTCGATTTGCTCAACATCACCTTCGACTGGCGTAAATTCTACTTTCCTGCCAGCAAGCAAACGGCCGTGACCCACCAATCCCTCAATCTTGTTCGCCTTGAATAATCCGGCGATGCCGCCAGTCAGCTGCCGGACGATACTCGCTTTACGTTTTTGCATCGCCGCAACATCGATTTCGACACCGGAATGCTTGATGCCGTGTTTGGAAAATTCGTGCTCCGCCCGGTAAAACAGTTCAGATGATTCGAGTAACGCTTTCGATGGTATGCAACCCGCGTTCAGGCATGTTCCACCAAACGCATTTTTTCCATCAAGATTGGTCCACTCATCAATGCACGCGACTTTCATGCCGTTCTGGCTGGCCCTGATCGCGGCGATATAACCCGCGGGTCCGGCTCCGATAACTACAACGTCAAAACTTCTGCTCATTCTGCTGCCCTGTTTCTGAATTCATATTTAATGTGGATCTGATTATGCGCAGCGCTCAAACCTGTAAAAGCAATCGGCCCGGATCCTCAAGTGACTGCTTGATACTTACAAGAAACTGAACCGCCTCTTTTCCATCGATAATACGATGATCGTAGGTCAGCGCAAGATACATCATCGGCCGGATCGACACCTCTCCGTCGATCGCCATTGGTCTTTCAAGAATATTGTGCATACCCAGGATTGCACTCTGTGGTGGATTAAGTATCGGCGTCGATAACATCGAACCGAAAATTCCGCCGTTCGTAATGGTAAACGTACCGCCTGTAAGATCTTCCATACTCATCGTGCCGTCCCGCGCTTTGTTACCAAGAACTGCTATCGCGCTTTCTACGCCGGCGAAGGTCAATTGATCGACATCCCGAACAACCGGCACCATTAAGCCTCTTTCCGAGGAAACGGCAATGCCGATATCGTAATAGTTGTGATACACGATATCGTTGTCTTCCACGGAGGCGTTAACGATCGGAAACTTCTTCAACGCCTCGACGGCTGCCTTGGCAAAAAACGACATGAATCCCAACTTGATGCCGTGCTCTTTCAGAAACGGTTCTTTGTAGCGGCTTCGAAGTGATATTACTTTAGTGAGATCGACTTCATTGAAGGTCGTCAGCATGGCCGCGTTCTGCTGGGCTTCAACCATGCGGTTAGCTATCACAGCTCTCAGCCGGGTCATGGGGACACGTTGTTCAGTTCTCGCAGGGCCGCTGCCCTGGACGGCGGCAACAGGTGTCGGATCGCCAGGCGCTACATTCTCATCACTGTGGCTCTTGAGGTAGGCCATAACATCAGACTTGGTAATCCGACCGTCCTTGCCGGTACCAACCACGATGGTGGAGTCCAGATCGTGCTCGTCAAGCAGGCGACGAACCGCCGGACTGAGTTTGTGGGAACTCTCCTGCTGCTGTTCCTGTTTCGGCAAATCTTCCGCCGCAACAGGACTGCCTGCTACTGGCTCGACCGGGGCAGCGGCAACATCGCCTTCTTCGAGAATTGCCAGCAGGTCGCCGGCGGTTACGGTTGCACCGTCTTTTACTTTTAGCTCCAGTAGCGTACCCGACGCCGGTGCCGGCACTTCAAGAACCACCTTGTCCGTCTCAAGGTCTGCGATATTCTCATCTCGCGAAACGGTGTCGCCTGGCTTCTTGTGCCAGGCAACGAGGGTTGCGTCCGTAACCGACTCCGGCAGAGGCGGTACTTTAATTTCAATGCTCATTCGTAACTTCCGTTTTTTAATTCTGTCGCGCTACATTGGTGTCGCGTTCGAATTTACAGCGCGCTCTTGTCTGACTTTTGTCGTTCGGACTTGCTGGCGCTTGTCATGATGCCGAGCGCCGCTTCGACCAGGGCCTGTTGTTGTTGCAAATGCAGCTTGTACAGACCCGACGCAGGTGCCGCGGCACCGGGCCTGCCGGCATAATAAAGTTGCTGATCGTCTGCCAGCGGTTCCTGCAAACGATGGCGTATCTGGTACCAGGCGCCCTGGTTCTGCGGCTCCTCCTGGCACCAGACGATGTCCCTGGCACCTTCGTACCTGGCGATTTCCCGAGCGAACTCATCAATGGGGAAAGGATAAAGTTGTTCGATGCGGATGATCGCCACGTCTTCCATATCGTGAACCTGTCGTGCCTCACGCAAATCAAAATAGACCTTTCCGCTGCAAAATACGATTCGCCGTACATCCTTTATGCTCGTTTTGTCTTTAGCCAACTCCGTTTCCGGAATAACGAGCGTGAACTGGCCTGTTGACAGATCCGACAATGGCGACACCGACATCTTGTGGCGAAGCAGGCTCTTCGGCGTCATGACGATCAGCGGCTTTCTGAACGAACGCCGCATCTGGCGCCGAATCAGGTGAAACATTTGTGCCGGCGTCGATGGTATGCAGACCTGCAGATTGTGTTCGGCACACAGTTGCAGGAACCGCTCCAGACGGGCTGAAGAATGCTCGGGGCCCTGCCCTTCATAACCGTGCGGCAGGAACAGGGTCAGGCCGCACAACCGGCCCCACTTTGCCTCACCCGAACTGATGAACTGGTCTATGACGACCTGGGCACCATTTGCAAAATCACCGAACTGGCCTTCCCATATCACAAGGGTATTTGGATCGGTCGTTGAGTAACCGTATTCAAACGCCATAACGGCTTCTTCGGATAGAAACGAGTCGATGACATCGAATGACCCGGGGCGATCAGAGATGGTTTCGAGCGGGATATATTCCTGCCGATTGGACTGGTTGTGCAACACCGCGTGCCGATGAAAGAAAGTGCCACGCCCGCTATCCTGGCCGGAGACACGACAATCATATCCTTCATCGATCAAGCCGGCATATGCCATGGTCTCAGCGAAACCCCAGTCCATGTCCGCCTCACCTTCGAGCATTTTGCAACGCTCCGCGATAATTCGTTGAACCCGGCCGTGCAACTTGAGACCCGGCGGCAACTCGGTAATTTTCCGGCCAAGTTTTTCGACAGTCGCCGGACTTAGCGTGGTGTCGACCTCTTCGTCCCAACTCGCATTGAGATAGGGACTCCAGTCGACCGTGAATTCGTCGCCGATCATGCCAAGCGACGACTGCAATACCGTCTCTCCGCGATCCAGTCGATCACGATAGCTATCCTGCAGCGCGATGATTCCAGCATCATCGATCAGGCCGGCATTCTTCAGTTCTTGGGAATAGAGCACCCGGGTCGGAACATGATCGCGAATCCGCGCATACATGACCGGTTGAGTTGCGCTCGGTTCGTCGGCTTCGTTATGCCCGTGCCGCCGGTAGCAAACCAGGTCGATGACGATGTCTTTCTTGAACTTCTGTCGATACTGCAAGGCCAGTCGGGTCACGAACAGGGCAGCCTCCGGATCATCGCCATTCACGTGAAAGACCGGTGCCTCGATCATCTTTGCAACGTCACTGCAATACGGCGTTGAGCGAGCGTCACTCGGTCGGCTGGATGTAAAACCAATCTGGTTATTGATGACAATGTGAACGGTGCCGCCGGTGCCGTAGCCATTTGTCTGGGACATCTGAAATGTCTCTGTCACGACACCCTGCCCCGAAAACGCGGCATCACCATGTATCAGCACCGGCAGGACTTCCTGCCTTTCTGTATCGCCACGACGTTGCTGCCGGGCCCGAACAGAGCCCTCAACCACCGGATCTACGATTTCCAGGTGGGATGGATTGAATGCAAGCGCAATATGGACATTGCCGCCGGGCGTCCCGATATCCGCCGAAAAACCCTTGTGGTATTTAACGTCACCGGAGCCCTTCATTTCTTCCGGGTCGACGTTGCCTTCAAACTCCTCAAACAGATCTTCGGGAGATTTTCCAAGCACATTGACAAGCACATTAATGCGGCCGCGATGCGCCATGCCAATGACACATTCCCTGATACCCAGGCTGCCACTTTGCTGGATCAGGTCGTCGAGCATTGGAATCAGGCTGGCGCCGCCTTCCAGTGAAAAGCGCTTCTGACCGACGAAGCGTGTATGCAGATACCGCTCGATTCCCTCTGCAGCAGTTAGTTGTTGCAGGATCCACAATCGTTCGTCATTCGACATGCCTCGCGAGGCCTGCCCTTGCTCGAATCGTCGACGCAGCCACAACCTCTCGCGGGCTCTTGATACATGTGCAAACTCCGCGCCGATTTTTCCGCAATAGATCTTTTTCAGCAGTGACAGGATGTCGCGTAACTTCATGCGCCGGCTGCCGGTACCTGCGAGGCCGCCCGTAAAGAACTCGGATTCCATGTCCGATTCGCCGAGGCCGAGGTAATCGAGCTTCAGGACACCCGGTGTGTGGCGCCTGGCCAGGCCCAGTGGATCAAGGTCGGCAATCTGGTGACCGCGAAGACTGTAGACCTGGATGAGCCTGGACACTGCCGCCTGTTTTTCGCTCGCCTGCAGCGGATCGCCGGGCAGCAATGCTGAAACCGGCCCGCTGCTCCGAATTTCGTTCGCCTGCTCCAGCAAGCGCTGTCTTATCGGCGAATGTGCAATTTCGTGGTCACTGCCATTGCCGGCGGCGGCCAGCGTCTGAAAATAGCTGCGCCAGGTCTCAGATACCAGGTCCGGATTGTCCAGGTACTGCTCATACATCGCTTCGACGGCTGGCGCATTACTGCCAAACAGCGGGGTCGACGCATATTGATCTTTAAGAGAATTGCTCATGCTGCAACTGATTTGGCTGCAATCGAATTGGGCAGGAAATGCCGGCATCAAAGGCGCAACGGGCTGGTGGCCGATGAACTGGTGGCCTGTGAAAATGGAGCGTTAGTCTAGCCCAACCACGGGCTGTAGGGAATGCAGTAAGAACGGATGATGCTATAGCTGTCCAATCAACAGGACGAATTCGTAGCATACGAGACAGGCATAAAAACTGAAAAACACCGTCAGGATGACCCCGGTTCGGATCCAATCCATGAAACGTGCCCGGGAAAGAAATACCAGCACCAATATGCCAAAACCGGTTAGCGTGACTTTCGTAGCCGCGAATATGAAGGCGCTCTGCCCTATGACGGCGCCCATCACCGGGTTAATTTCAACTGCTCCACGCTGCAGGAGCTGAAGCGTCATGAATGCGTCAAGAGAGCTAAGAAGCATCGTCCCGACCGCCAGGAAAAACAGCCATGGGTGATGCCAGTCAGTAAAAATTGGCTCAACTTCGGAATCCCGCCGCGTCGATCGTCGGCGCGAACGCAAAAAACCGAATAAAACCGTACGCCAGCCAAAGCTCCGGCGATCCAGTTCGGCCCTGTCATCGATTGCTACGTCGTCCGTGTTGCTATCGCTCAATCCTTTCCCCTTATTTTTGTTTCCTGGGTATCTCTTCAGACCGGCTTCGAACCCGATTATTTCAATTTCTTTAACTTGCCCTAAATCTCCAACCCTGCACAATCTTACATATATGCGGCGTTCGCCCAACACCTGAATTCGACCAGCAGAATCCCCCGTGCCCGGCAGGATAAGAAGCAATTCCTGTGCCATCGTCACAGGGCATTGAAATGCATGGTTTTTTATTTCAGTCAGAGTGATTTCCCGAGAGTAACTGTATGATTTACCGACAGCTCAGCGGCGCGACGCGCTGCCTGCGGTAAGAGTTTCTGGACGAGTAACCGGATTATGACAGGCGACACCCGATGCGACGACGAACAAAACTGATGAAGCACTCTTTTGTCGGGCCGGTATTGGTTTTTCAGTACCCCTTGCCATCGACATTGGCACCTTCAACGCTAGCCGCAGTAGCGCGGCGGAACATCCCGAATATCAAGGCTTTTCCGTGAGTTATGGCTGCAACACCCGGGTTTAACTTAATCCGCTGCTTTCCGGGCTGTGATGTGCCTCACAGTAGGGATTGTGAAGGCTCTCTACTCTTTGGAGCAGATTCCGGCACTTTGGAACGGGCAAACGAGGCACGACAATGATCAACTTTCGCAAGCAGCTATTCGTATTCCTGGGGCTCCTGGCATTCACCGGCAATGCTGCCGCCGACAATAACCTGTGGCTTGGCGTAAAAGCCGGCACGCTCGGAGTTGGGCTGGAGGGCACCTGGCGGCCGATCGAGTGGCTCGACCTCAGAGTGGGCGGCAACATGTTTGACTATAACGAGACCGGCTCGCAGGCCGGTATTAACTACGACGCCACGCTCGAATTACAAACCTTATACGCGACCGTCAATTTCCGCTTTCCGTTGAGCCCCTTCCGGCTTACCGCAGGTGCCTACTCCAATAGCAACCGAATAAAAATGGTGAGCATCGACACGCCATCGTTCGATATCGGTGGCACCACCTATACTGCCGCCGAGGTCGGTACCCTTACCGCGGATACGACCTGGGACAGCACATCGCCATACGTAGGTGCTGGGTTCGATTTCGAATTGTTTGGAAAAGCCGGTCTGACTTTTGACTTTGGCGTGCTCTGGCAGGGTGACCCCAAAGTTGCCCTGAGCGCCACCGGCACTCTCGCAGCTGCTCAATCATTTTTGGATAATCTGGCAATTGAACAATCGGAACTGGCGGACGAAGTGGATATATTGAAAGCGTACCCGGTCATCTCGCTCGGTTTCAATTTCAACTTCTGACAATCCGTTTACTTCAACGCCGATCCTGAAAGCGCTTCCAGCGAAGCGCCAGTGCGAGATAATTCAGCCGCTGTGATGCGATTGGATACCGCGGCGATAAGCCTCTGACCATCGCAGGAAGTGTAGCGGGTGCTTCGCTTTCCCCACTACCTATCCAGTCGGCGATCTGCTTGCCGGCCCAGGTTGACGTATTCACACCGTTGCCGTGATAGCCGAATCCGAAATAAACATTCGGGTCATCGTCGAGGGTGCCAACGCAGGGTGTCATTCGTCGTGTCATACAAACAAGACCGTGCCAGCGATAGTCGATATCGATGTCTTGCCATGCCGGCCATTGCCGATGCAATTCCGACTCCAGATTTTCAAATATTCGGTGGGCACCGTTCGCGGAGCCGGTGGCATGCCCTCTTCCTCCAAACAAGAAGCGCTTATCCGGCAACAGGCGAAAATAGTTCAGAAGCTCACGAGAGTTTATCGATGGGTTTTCTGTTTGCCATGCATGCCGCGCCAATTCGTCGTCTGTTAATGGACGCGTAACGATGATGGCACTGATGACAGGCAATGGCACGCCAATAAACTCCTCACGCAAGTGCTCGGGCATGAAGCCGTTGCTGGCCATCACCACACGCCTGGCACGCAATGTCCCGCCGGCTGTCGCAAGTATCTGGTTGCCACCGGATTTGCTCCAGTTCAGAACTTCAGTATGCGGGTGCAACGTGGCGCCGACACGCTGTGTTGCATTAGCGAGACCCAGCACATAGCGCATGGGGTGCAGGCCAAACGTGGGCCGCAACCGGGTTGCACCGTACAGTTCTTTAGAATCAAAAAAACGCTCGCGGAATGCATCGGCGGACAGCACTTGCAGATCCAGTCCGAGCAGCCGTAACTGCCGTTCGGCGTGGTTCTTCATGCTTCTGAATGCCCGCGGTGAATGCGCCACTTCAAGCTCACTGTCACCTTGAACAGGCGTGTCGATGTTCTCGGTCTGGATAATGTCTTTTACGAGACGAATCGCATCGACCTGGGACTGGTAGTAGTGGCGTACATTGTCCACGCCGAAAGTGGATAGCTCCTCATCCAGCTCGAGCTTGCTGCCGCCAACACTGCAAAAACCGCCATTACGTCCCGACGCGCCCCAACCAACGTGTCCCGCCTCAAGCACCCGCACATCTATCTGAAAGTTTCGCGCCAAATGATACGCTGCCGACAGACCGGTATAGCCGCCACCAATGACGGCAACATCGCAGGAATGGCTGCC
>PVMS01136890.1_pt1 | contig 11380 bp, 8 predicted proteins | sample 1853461 | NCBI WGS metagenome assembly PVMS01 (sample SAMN08582032, study PRJNA380276) | Marine sediment metagenome, whole genome shotgun sequencing project. | isolation source: ocean sediment barecode stripped | collected 2017
AAGTCCAGCCGACGCTCGGATTTCAACGCGTGCTGCAGCGCGCTGTCTTTCATGTGCAATCAAGCGGCAGGAAGGAAGTCACCGGCGCCAATGTACTGGTGGCGATTTTCTCTGAGAAACAGTCTCAGGCAGTCTATTTCCTGAGTCTGCAGGACATTTCCCGTCTCGATGTCGTGAATTTCATTTCACACGGCTTGCCACAAGTGCCGGGCGAGGGCGTTGATGATGAGGTTGATCCACAGCTCGAGTCTGAGCCAGAGCCGGAAGCTTCGCCGCTGGACAAGTATGCAAGCAATCTCAATGAACTTGCCCGACAGGGCAAGATAGATCCGCTGATAGGTCGTGAGCTGGAAATCGAGCGAACAGTGCAAATCCTTTGCCGTCGTCGCAAAAACAACCCGCTGTATGTCGGTGAAGCCGGCGTTGGCAAGACAGCATTGGCCGAAGGACTGGCGCGGCTTATCGTAGAAGAGCGCGTGCCTGAGGTGTTATCAGACTGCACTATCTACGCACTCGATATGGGTTCGTTGATAGCAGGCACCAAGTATCGTGGTGATTTCGAAAAACGCTTGAAAGGCGTTATTGCAGAGGTCCGTGACGATCCTGGCGCGATCTTGTTTATTGATGAAATTCATACAGTTATTGGCGCTGGAGCCGCATCCGGCGGCGTCATGGATGCGAGTAATTTGATCAAACCGGTGCTCGCAAACGGTGATATCCGGTGTATTGGCTCAACGACCTATTCCGAGTATCGCGGCATTTTCGAGAAAGACCACGCACTGGCACGTCGCTTTCAGAAGATCGACGTCCCGGAACCGAGCGTCGAGGAGACCATCGCAATCCTTAAGGGACTTAAGTCTCGATTTGAAGAACATCACGGCATCAAGTACGACAATTCGGCACTCGAGGCCGCGGTGGAACTGGCTGTAAGGCACATCAACGATCGCCATCTGCCGGACAAGGCGATCGACGTTATCGATGAGGCCGGTGCCAGTCTGCGACTGAAACCTGTCGCTGAACGTGGCAAGCGAGTGACGGTACGAATGGTCGAGGCGATTGTCGCGAAGATGGCGCGCATACCGGAGAAAAGTGTTTCATCATCGGATCGTGATGCCCTGCGAACCATGGAACGCGATCTGAAGCTGACCATCTTTGGTCAGGATAAAGCTATCGATGCCTTAAGTGGTGCTATCAAGATGTCACGGTCCGGATTGCGTGATGAAGAAAAACCAATCGGTACATTCCTGTTCGCAGGACCAACCGGTGTGGGCAAGACTGAAGTCACTCGCCAGCTGGCGATGCTAATGGGCGTCGAGCTCATTCGCTTCGACATGTCCGAGTACATGGAGCGTCATACTGTGTCTCGCCTCATAGGTGCACCACCTGGATATGTCGGATTTGACCAGGGTGGCTTGTTAACGGAAGCTGTTAACAAGAACCCGCATGCTGTTGTATTGCTTGATGAAATTGAGAAGGCGGATCCTGAAGTTTTCAATCTGCTGCTGCAAGTGATGGACCACGGCACACTGACCGACAACAACGGGCGCAAAGCAGATTTTCGCAATGTGATCCTGGTGATGACAACCAATGCCGGGGCTCAGGAGATGAGTCGTGCATCGATCGGCTTTACCCAGCAGGACCATAGCTCGGACGGCATGTCGATCATCAAGAAAAAGTTCTCACCGGAATTTCGCAATCGACTCGATTCCATCATTCAGTTCGAGTCTCTCGAGATCGACTCAATCAAGCGTGTTGTCGACAAACTCGTTGTTGAGTTGGAAGCCAAGCTGGACAATAACAATGTGACGCTGGAACTCGATGACGCGGCTCGCGACTGGATTGCAGAACGTGGCTATGATCCGCCGATGGGCGCAAGGCCAATGGCGCGGATCATTCAGGAGCAGATCAAGCGTCCACTGGCGGAAGAACTGCTGTTTGGCAGTCTTGCAAAAGGCGGGCACGTAAAAATTGTCGTCGGTAAGGACAATAGCCTGGAATTAAATGCTGAACCTGTGCTCAAGGAACTTGAGCATCTGCCTGAGGATTAATGCTCGAAGAGTACTAGCGGCCGCGGTAGACGATACGACCTTTGCTGAGATCGTACGGCGTTAGCTCGACGGTGACTTTGTCGCCCGTCAGGATACGAATGTAATTTTTGCGCATTTTTCCTGAGATATGCGCGGTCACAACATGACCGTTTTCGAGCTCAACTCGAAAAGTCGTGTTGGGTAGCGTCTCGGTTACGACGCCTTCCATTTGAATGGCTTCTTCTTTCGCCAAGGGACTTTATTCTCTCTAGTATTAAAAGGCTGGCGAATTGTGCAGAAACAACGCTGCTATTGCAATGCGGGATGTCCTTAATCTAGTAACAATCCTGAACACGCTACAGGCGTGTCTGGCCAATGCACGAACGGCACAACCGGGTCACAGGCGGTTTTGAGGTTTTGCAGGAACTCAATTCGCGGCACGATTCGTGCCCCGAGACTTGATAAATGACTGGATAGGACCTGGCAATCCAGCAATTCGAGATCGCCGGCGTTAAGTCGCTCGGCAAGGTAAAGCAGGGCCAGTTTTGACGCATTCGGCGTCAAGCTGAACATGGATTCGCCAAAAAATGCCTTGCCGATGGTCAGACCGTAGAGTCCGCCTGTGAGTTCGCCAGACTCCCATACTTCAATTGAGTGAGCCCATCCGCCTTTGTTCAAGTCTTCATACGCCGTGATCATCTCCGTTGTGATCCAGGTTCCCTGTCCCGATCGCCGCGGCGCCGCACACTCGTGGATAACATCGGAAAATGCCGCGTTGATACGAATTTCAGCGGTGGATTGCCGCAGCTCGCGCTGCAAACGCCGTGAGATATGGAAATCACCGGGCATGAAGACACAGCGTGGGTCGGGTGACCACCACAACAGCGGTTGGCCGTCGTCATACCACGGGAAAATTCCGCTGCGATAGGCGAATAGCAGCCGTTCTGTGGAAAGGTCGCCCCCGGCGGCCAGTAAGCCATCGGGTTCGTGCAGTGCGGCAGTTACCGGTGGGAACCGCTCTGGCGGGTCGTCCGGGCTGAGCCACATGACACGATTATTGCTCATGATTCATCTGCGGGCGCTTTGTACGGGGTGCGTGCGTCGACGGACTCAATATAGCGATCAACGTGTCTTCCTTCCTCGTCCAGATAGCCTTCGATGGCATCAGAGAACTGCGGGTGGGCCAGCCAGTGCGCTGACCAGGTTGAGACCGGCGAAAATCCGCGACTAATCTTGTGTTCACCTTGTGTGCCAGGTTCAAAGATTTTTTTTCCGGATTCGATGCAGTAGTCGATCCCCTGGTAGTAGCAGGTTTCAAAGTGCAGGGAGTCGTAGTGTCCATCGCTGCCCCAGTATCTGCCGTACAAGCAATCATCGCTCTCGAAAAACACCGCTGCGGCGACCGCCTTGTCGTCGATTTCCGCAACAATCACCAGGATCCCTTCCGGTATCTGTTCTGAGAACCCACGAAAAAATGCCTCACTGTAGTAGGGCATTGAGCCGCGCAGCATGAAGGTACGGCTTATCAGCCGATAGACCTCCGACCAGGTATCGGCATCGATCTGCGCGCCTTTAATACGTCGAAATTTGATACCACTTTCTGCTACCCGCCGCCGGTCGCGGCGCGCTTTCTTGCGTTTGACCGATGTGAACGTTGCGAGGAAATCATCAAAGTTGCGGTAATTGTTGTTGTGCCAGTGAAACTGGCAATCCTTGCGAATGAGAAGACCGGCTTTTTCCAGCTGCGGTAAATCCGCAGACGATGGAAATAGTATGTGCAAAGACGAACATTCTGTTTCGGTCGCCAGCGCTACGGCAGCCTGCAACAGACCTGCGGCTGCTTCGACATCGTCGGGCTTGCGTAACAGTAGTCGGGTACTCGGTGCCGGGGTGAATGGAATGGCTGATACGAGCTTCGGGTAGTAATTCAAGCCCGCTTGTTCGTAGGCGTTTGCCCAGGCCCAGTCGAAAACGAACTCACCCCAGGAGTGACTTTTTTCATACAAAGGCATCGCAGCGCGGAGTTTGCCGTCAGCTTCTGCAATGGTCAGGTGCCGGGGGACCCAACCATTATCCGGAGTCACACAACCGGTCTCTTCCGCGAGTTGCAGAAACTCATGTCGTAGAAACGGGTAAGCATGGCCGGCAAGACTATTCCAGTCGTCGCGAGCAATATCGGACATGCTGTCGTGGACGGTGACCTTCATGAGGACAGCTTATCCCATATGCTGCCGCGTCAAGCGCAGCAGGCTAATCATCCAAAGCATCTATATACTTTTCAGCATCGAGTGCGGCCATACATCCCGCACCCGCTGACGTAATAGCCTGTCGATATACCTGATCCGCTACATCTCCAGCGGCAAATACGCCCGCCACGCTGGTGGCGGTTGCATCACCTGAAATGCCCGATTTCACAGTAATGTAGCCATTTTTCATGTCCAGTTGGCCGTCAAACAGGCTGGTATTGGGTTTGTGGCCTATCGCGATGAATACGCCGTCGAGATCGATATCCGTCGTCTCGGATTTGTCTTTGGTGCTGCGGATTCGCATGCCGGTTACGCCGGCGTCATCGCCCAGCACTTCGTCCAGCGTACTATCCCATCGGATCTCGACATTGCCGTTGCGTTGCTTTTCAAAGATGTGGTCCTGCAGGATCTTTTCTGAACGCAGTTCGTCCCGGCGGTGAACCAAAGTGACTTTGGAGGCGATATTGCTCAGGTACAAGGCCTCCTCAACGGCGGTGTTGCCGCCACCGATGACCGCAACCGGCTTGCCGCGGTAGAAGAAACCGTCGCAGGTTGCGCAGGCTGACACGCCGCGTCCCTTGTAAGCTTCCTCTGAATCCAGTCCCAGGTACATTGCGGTAGCGCCCGTCGATATGATTAACGCATCACAGGTGTAAGTGGCGTAGTCGCCTTTGAGCGTGAACGGCCGTTTGGACAGATCGGCAGTGTGGATGTGGTCGTTGACGACTTCGGTGTTGAAACGCTGTGCATGGCGCAGCATGCGATCCATGAGTTCCGGTCCCTGCAGTCCTTCGACATCGCCGGGCCAATTGTCTACGTCAGTGGTAGTCATCAGCTGGCCGCCTTGCTCAATTCCGGTAATCATCACTGGATTCAGATTGGCACGCGCAGCATACACAGCAGCCGCGTATCCTGCGGGCCCGGAGCCGAGGATCAGAACCCGGCAATGTTTCAAGTCACTCATGTATAATTTATCCGTATCAAATATGGGCCTAGTGTAGGGAAAATAGAATCTTTATGGCAAGAGCCACGAAAACAAAACAAGCAGAAGCGCGCCTGTCATCTCAGGTGCACAGGGCGCTGCGCGAAGCGGCGCTGTACGTGTTTGGTGCCCTGGCGCTGATACTTTGGTTTGCGCTGTTCACTTACAATCCGGCAGACCCGGGTTTCAACCATGCAACGACCAGTGATGCTGTCAGTAACGGCGTCGGGCGCGTTGGGGCGTGGGTTGCCGATTTGCTGTTTACCGGCTTTGGTCGGCCAGCTTATCTGTTCACCGTTATGGTCTTCTTCCTGGGCTGGATGCTCTACCGCGAAGAAAAAACCCAGATCGAACTGACCAAGCTTGATTTCGCATTACGATTTTCCGGATTCCTGGCAACCCTCTTGACGAGTTGCGCACTGTCAGAGATGCACTTTTCCGGCGCGGGCTTTAATGCATCGGCTGGAGGCATTATTGGTCAGGCCCTGGGCGGCTGGCTCGAAGGAGTGATGAAGCTTCTTGGGGCAAGTGTGTTGCTGTTTTGTTTATGGGTTGCGTCGATATCACTATTTCTCGGGATCTCCTGGATTCACGTGATGGACCGCATTGGCCGTTGGGCGCTCGTTGGTTTCGAAAAAGCGCGATTCAAACTGGGCGAAATGCGCGACAAAGCGGAAGGTCGCCGTAGTGCAGCAGCTAGACAGGATATTGTGAAAGTCGAGAAAAAGCTCAAGGCAAATCGAGACAAACCGCGCATTGAGCCGATTCTGCCAATGCTGGAACCCAGCGAACGCGCAGAAAAAGAACGGCAAGTACCGCTGTTCGATCCACCGGCAGCGGGCGAATTGCCGCCTTTGTCATTGTTGGATGATCCGCCGCCACAAAAAGCGGGTTACACGAAGGAATCGCTGGAGGCGATGTCCCGCCTCGTTGAATTGAAACTCAAGGATTTCGGAATTGACGTCGAAGTGAAGTCGGTATCTCCGGGGCCCGTGATTACGCGTTTCGAACTCGATCCGGCACCCGGTGTAAAAGTCAGTCAGATTTCGAATCTCGCCAAAGATCTCGCGCGATCTCTATCCGTTGTCAGCGTGCGTATTGTCGAGGTTATTCCAGGAAAGTCTTTCGTTGGGCTGGAAATACCGAACGAAAATCGGCAGCTCGTGACGTTGGGCGAGATACTGAAGTCGCGCGCATACGAAGATCTCTCGTCGCCGTTGACGCTGGCGCTGGGCAAGGACATCGGTGGGCACTCGGTCGTTGCAGATCTTGCACGAATGCCGCATCTGCTTATTGCAGGAACTACGGGTTCGGGTAAGTCGGTCGGTATCAATGCGATGGTGCTTAGTATTCTCTACAAAACGCAGCCTGAACACGTGCGTTTGATCATGATCGACCCGAAGATGCTTGAGTTGTCGGTGTACGAGGGGATACCGCACTTGCTGGCGCCTGTGGTTACGGACATGAAAGAAGCAGCCAACTCGCTGCGCTGGTGTGTTGCTGAAATGGACCGGCGCTATCGACTGATGTCCAAGCTCGGTGTACGCAATATCGGTGGCTACAACCGCAAGGTGCGAGATGCCATCGATGCCGGCGAGCCGATCAAGGACCCTATTTTCAAGCCACCCGAATTGTTTGATGAAGATAAGCCCATCGAACATCCGACCTTGCTGCCGTTGCCATTCATCGTTGTCATTATCGATGAGCTTGCCGACATGATGATGATCGTCGGCAAGAAAGTGGAGGAATTGATTGCGCGGCTGGCGCAGAAAGCCCGTGCATCCGGCATCCACTTGATTCTCGCAACGCAGCGACCATCGGTCGATGTCATAACCGGCCTTATCAAGGCAAACGTTCCGACCCGTATTGCATTTCAGGTTTCGGCCAAAGTTGATTCACGCACCATTCTCGACCAGATGGGTGCTGAGAATCTGCTCGGTCATGGCGACATGTTGTATTTACCGCCCGGCACCTCGCTGCCGGTTCGTGTGCACGGTGCATTTGTTGATGACGATGAAGTACACGCGGTCGTCAGGCACCTGAAGAAAAGCGGCACGCCTCGTTATATTGATGAAGTTTTGGAAGGTCCATCGGGTCCAACCCCAGGATTGACCGGAATCGACAAGCCAGGTGAGTACGAAGATTCCGAACAGGATGCGCTTTACGACCAGGCAGTACAGGTCGTGCTCGATACGCGAAAAGCATCGATTTCCGGCGTGCAACGCCGCTTGAAGATCGGCTACAACCGCGCGGCGAGAATGGTAGAGGCGATGGAGGTTGCAGGCATGGTTGGTCCGTTGCAGTCAAATGGCTCACGAGAAATATTGGTTCCGACACCGGAAAAAGATGATTAGAAAAACACTATTGTTGTTGGCACTCGCTGCTGCGCTCGTCGTCGCAGCGCCCGGCGCGCACGCTCAAACAACCATCGATGAACTTGGCGAGAAACTCGTCAACGATTTTCTGACCGAGGTCATCACGCTCGAAAGTCGTTTTGAACAATCGCTGATCGATGCTGAGGGAAGCATCATCGAAACGGCCCGCGGTACGCTCGAGATCGCCCGGCCAACCCGTTTTCGCTGGTCGTATTCTGAGCCCTATGAGCAATGGCTGGTGGCAGATGGCACGAACATATGGAGTTATGACCTGGATCTCGAACAGGTGACAGTCAGGCCCCAGGCAGAAGCGCTTGCCAATACTCCGGCACTATTACTCGGTGGCTCGGAAAACGCGCTTGAACAGTTCGATTTCGGCGGTACTACGGTTGAGGAAGTAACGACCTGGGTTCGTCTGGATCCCAAGAACAAGGACAGCGGATTCAATCGCGTGGAACTCGGTTTCATCGACAATGAATTGCGACGCATGGTGTTCTTCGACAATCTCGAACAGACAACGCTCGTCGCGCTCCACGATGTGAAGGTGAATGAGCCGATCGACGACGCCCGCTTTGAATTCCAGGTTCCTGATGACGTTGACCTGGTCGGTACGCCAGCTGTTGGTACTCCAGCAATAGTCGAAACAGCGAATCCCTGAGTGCTGCCGCTCCACCACGCCAGGCGCTGGCAGATAGCCAGCCTGATCATCCTGCTGATAGTACTCGTCGCGACGCTCATGCCAGCTGTCTGGTATTGGGATGACAGGTTCAAGGCCCTGTCCTGGTTCCAGGGTGTCGACAAATGGTTTCATGGCATTACGTTTCTGGTGCTTTCGATGTGGTTTACGGGGATGTATAGCAAGCGCTCTTACTGGAAGATCGGTATCGGACTGTTGCTTTTCGGTCTCCTCATCGAAGCTTGTCAGCGCATAGTGAGTTATCGCACTGCTGAATGGCTGGACGTCGGGGCAGACGCAGCCGGTATAATTCTAGGCCTTGTTATCGGAGTAGCGGGCATCGGTGGTTGGTGTCTGCGCGCCGAGGAACGACTAGCCAAGCGCCGACATTGACTGATCTTTTTAGCAGCGAAGCAGATCTTGAGCGTCCATTAGCGGACCGGATGCGGCCTGCGACGCTGTCTGAATTTTATGGCCAGCGCCACTTGCTGGCCGATGGCAAGCCCCTGCACCGGGCCATTACGCAAGGTCGGGCGCATTCCATGGTTTTCTGGGGGCCGCCCGGTACCGGCAAGACCACGCTGGCTCGCATGATCGCAGCGACCACCGAGTCGCACTTCATTGGATTGTCTGCCGTGATGGCCGGTGTTAAAGACATCAGGTCTGCCGTTGCCGTTGCCGAGCAGCACCGGCAAATGCAGCAACGCAGTACTGTCCTGTTTCTGGACGAGGTGCATCGCTTTAACAAATCGCAGCAGGACGCATTTCTACCGTTCGTCGAAAACGGTACGTTGACGTTCATTGGTGCAACGACCGAGAACCCATCGTTCGAGCTGAATAATGCGCTGTTATCTCGTGCGCGTGTCTACGTGCTGAAGATGCTTGATGTTGATGACCTTGTGGACATCATTCGGCGGGCACTACAGGACGAGGAGCGCGGATTTGCGGGTCGCTATTCGATAAGCGATGAATCGTTGCAGCTGATCGCAACAGCGGCCGATGGCGACGCGAGGAGGGCGCTCAACTTGCTGGAACTTGCCGCTGATCTTAGCGAAGACGGTGAAATTACCGATGCTGTCGTCAAGGAAGTCGCCTCTGGCAGCCGGCGCCGTTTTGACAAGCAAGGCGAGTATTTCTACGACCAGATATCGGCATTGCATAAATCGATTCGTGGCACTGACCCGGATGCTGCGCTGTACTGGCTGATGCGTATGCTGGATGGTGGCTGTGATCCGTTGTACATAGCACGCCGTTTGATACGGGTCGCATCCGAAGACATCGGCAACGCTGATCCACGCAGCCTGCAGATGACTCTGAATGCCTGGGAAGCTCAGGAACGCCTGGGCAGTCCTGAGGGTGAGCTCGCGATCGCTCACGCGGTTGTTTACCTCGCTTGCGCACCAAAGAGCAATGCGGTCTACATGGCTACGAAGGCCGCTATGGCAGATGCCAGAGAGCGTGGCTCACTTGAGGTGCCGTTGCACCTTCGTAACGCGCCGACGCGTCTCATGAAGGATCTTGGCTATGGCGAAGAATATCGCTACGCGCACGACGAGGATGATGCACACGCGGCCGGAGAGACATACTTTCCCGACGACATGAGCCCGGTTAAGTATTATCATCCCGTGCCTCGCGGTCTGGAGATCCGAATCCGCGAAAAGCTCGAAGAAATCGAGCGCCGTAATCAGGAAAGAAAGACCAGACAATAGATATGATAGATCCGAAACTACTTCGCCAGTCCACCGCCGATGTTGCGGCCAATCTTGCCCGCCGTCGTGGCTTCCACTTCGACGCCGATGCCTACCTGTCGCTCGAAGAACGACGCAAGGCATTGCAGGTGGAAACCGAGCAATTGCAGAGCGAGCGCAATTCGAGTGCGAAAAGCATTGGTAAAGCGAAAGCCTCAGGGGAGGACATTGCGCCGTTGCTTGCTGCCGTTAATGATCTCGGTGATCGTTTGGCAGCGTCCGAAACGGCATTGCAGAATGTACAATCTCAACTCCGCGATATTGAACTGGACCTGCCGAATCTGCTTGACGACAGTGTTCCCGACGGCGAGGACGAAAGCGACAATGCCGAAGTTCGATTGTGGGGCGAGCCGACTCAACTGGATTTCGAACCCAGCGACCACATCAAGCTTGGCGAAGAACTCGGCATGATCGACTTCGAAGCGGCCAGCAAGATCTCCGGATCTCGATTCACAGTCATCTCCGGTCCTCTGGCGAGAATGCAACGCGCATTGATTCAGCTCATGCTGGATACGCACACAGAGGAGCACGGTTACACCGAACTGTACGTGCCCTATCTCGTGCAGGCTGATGCGCTGTTTGGGACCGGAAACCTCCCAAAATTTGAAGAAGACCTGTTTCGAACAACAAATGAGACACCGTACTACCTGATCCCCACCGCAGAGGTGCCCGTGACTAATCTCGCGCGGGATGCGATTTTCGAAGCGGATGAGCTGCCGAAACACTTCGTAGCACACACACCGTGCTTTCGTTCCGAGGCCGGCTCTTACGGTCAAGACACGAGAGGCATGATTCGCCAGCACCAGTTCGAAAAAGTCGAGCTCGTACACTTTGTCGCGGCAGACGAGTCGATGGCGGCGTTGGAGACATTAACCGGACATGCAGAAGTTATTCTGCAAAAACTGGAACTTCCGTATCGGGTCATCGCGCTGTGCGCCGGTGATATCGGCTTTGGATCAACCAAGACCTACGACATCGAAGTCTGGTTGCCCGGCCAACAGAAGTACCGAGAGATTTCGTCGTGCAGCAACTACAACGATTTCCAGGCACGTCGCATGAAAGCGCGGCGCCGCAATCCGGAAACCGGCAAGCCTGAGCTGATTCATACACTTAATGGTTCAGGTGTGGCAGCGGGCAGGGCATTGATCGCCGTGATGGAAAACTATCAGAACGAAGACGGCAGCATTCGTGTCCCGGCAGTGTTGCAACCGTACATGGGTGGTCTCGAAGTTATAAAAGGGGTCTGACCCTACTTTTTCAAAAAAAGTAGGGTCAGACCCCTATACGCCTATACGTTCTAGTTGCGGTTCATGAACATGCAGGACA
>PVMS01175339.1_pt1 | contig 11378 bp, 10 predicted proteins | sample 1853461 | NCBI WGS metagenome assembly PVMS01 (sample SAMN08582032, study PRJNA380276) | Marine sediment metagenome, whole genome shotgun sequencing project. | isolation source: ocean sediment barecode stripped | collected 2017
CCCAAGGTAATTATGGCCAGTGTTACCGGCAGGAAGTAATCGGTGAAAAGGGATTGCATAGAATGCAAGTTAGGAGAAATAATTTAAACAGATTAAAAATAACGTTTATCTCACCTAAATGTGACTGAAGATCGAACTTCAGTTGCTATTTTACATCTTTCACTTTAAATTGCATAATCACCGTGCAAAATAGGTGATCTAAACTAACCGGAACTATTCATGATTAAAGTCTCACGCCTTAATTCATTTCTAATCCTCATGTTTTTTTCCCTGTTTATCGCCTTTCCGGCATCCGGAGAGAGCGGGGAGCATGACGATCATCATTCTACAAAGGGATTGATGCGCGGTGAACGCCTCTTTTATGGATTGATCGACGGAAAGTTCGAGTCCAAAGCATGCGCTGACTGCCACAACACCGTAGAGATAGACACCTTTAACTGGAATCCAAATGCCTGGGAGATTGCCCATCAATTCAAGGACAAAAGTCTGGAAGATTTTCAAAGGGCGGTATTGAATCCGGCAGGCGAAACCATGTTCGAGATGCACAAGACCTTCAATCTCAATGAAGTGGATGTGGAGATGATCAAGCTTTTTCTGGATGATTTTGAACATAAGGGGCTTACCAAGAGCAAACCAATTATTAATAAGATTTTCCTTTTCATTTTGCTGGGTGTATTTCTCACCTGGATCATCCTGGACATCTTCTTTTTTAAGAAAGTGAAAAGAAGGTATATCCTTGGGATCCTCTTTATTGGAGCAGTTGCCTGGCAGGTAAAGCTGGTCCATGAAGCAGGAACCGCATTGGGACGTCAGGAACTTTATGAACCGGATCAACCCATAAAATTTTCCCATGTGGTACACGTGGCCGATAACCAGATTGATTGCCAGTATTGCCATAACACCGTAAGCCATTCAAAGTCGGCCGGAATTCCCGACGTGAATGTTTGCTGGAACTGTCATTCCATTGTTCGTGAAGGCACCCATTCAGGAAAACACCAGATCTCTAAGGTGGTTGAGGCTTTTGAAAGTGAAACTCCCATTGAGTGGATTCGGATTCACAATTTACAGGATCACGCTTTTTTTAGTCATGCTCAGCATGTGAGTGTGGGAGGAATAGAGTGTGCCACCTGTCACGGAGCCATTGAGGAGATGGACCGGGTAAGGCAGGTGACTGATATGAGCATGGGGTGGTGTATTAACTGTCATCGGGACACAGAGGTGCAGTTTTTTGACAATGCATTCTACGCACAATATGAAGAGCTACAAAAGAAAATGAAATCAGGAGAGATTGACCGGGTAACTGCCGAGCTAACCGGTGGAACTGAATGCTCCAAGTGTCATTATTAAAACCCAGACGACCCATGGAAAAACAGTGGAGAAGTATAGAAGAATATAAAAACGGCAGGGACCTTACTTCAGAGAAAAAAAAAGAACAGAAGCACAAAAATGAAGTGCTAGATGTACTGGACAGTAAAATCGTGGACGCACCCGCATCCCGCCGGGATTTCCTGAAGTTATTTGGATTCAGTTTCGCTACCGCAGCAGTGGTTAGCAGTTGTGAAAAACCAGTTCAGAAAGCCATCCCATACCTGATAAAACCCGAAGAGGTAATACCGGGGAAGGCAAACTATTATGCCTCAACCTTTTTTGATGGCACAGAGTATTGCAGTGTGCTGGTAAAAGTGAGGGACGGCAGACCTATCAAAATCGAGGGCAATCATCAGTCACCAGTCTCCAGGGGAGGAACCAGTGCCCGGGTACAGGCTTCAGTCCTGAACCTCTACGACGATGCCCGGTTTAAAGAACCTGTGCTAAGTGGAAATACTATTTCCTGGGAGGAGGTAGACCGTTGGGTATCCAGCAAATTGGAAGATGGCGGAAAAACCGTGCTTGTGACCCCAACCATCATCAGTCCATCCACCAGGGAGGTGCTTCGTAAGTTTTTCCAGCAGCACCCCGATATACAATGGATCCAGTATGATGAGGTCTCTGCTTCGGCTATTCGGGAAGCCCATATGGAGCTCTTTGGTGCCGCTGTGATTCCGGGAGTTCATTTTGACAAGGCCGAATATATTCTCTCTTTTGATGCCGATTTCCTGGGTACCTGGATTTCTCCTGTGGAATTTGCGCGCGACTTTGCTTCCACCCGTGAGGTGACAACTGCACACCCGCATATGTCTAAGCATGTGCAGATTGAATCTGCACTCTCCATGACCGGTTCCAATGCCGATGAGCGTTTACCGGTGACACCAAGGGAATCTCAGTTGATCCTGGGAAATATCTACAATGCCATCGCCGGAGCCACCGGTTTTGATTCCATTTCGGTCTCACCTTCTATAATTCCAGTGGATGACTATGTTTCCAAGCTGCTCGATAATAAAGGTAAATCCCTGGTTGTAAGCGGATCCAACGAGCCCGATATCCAGAAGCTGGTAGCAGGCATCAACCTGATGCTGGATAACTACGCCACCACCCTCGATCTGAAAAGGACCATCCAGCTTAAACAAGGTAATGACCGCGAATTTGAGGAGTTTGTCACCTCCCTTAACCAGGGAGAAGTGGATAACCTCTTCCTGGTGAATGTAAATCCCATATACAGCCTTGGTGGATTTGAAGCCATGAAGAAGGCGGGATTTACAGCTTACCTTGGATCTGCTCTCAATGAAACAGCCAGTGCATGTCAGCTAATCTGTCCCGATCACCACTACCTGGAAGCCTGGGGAGATGCTGAACCTATAAACGGATCTTACAGTTTGCAACAACCCTGTATTCATCCCCTCTTTAACAGCAGAGCCTACCAGGACTCGCTGCTAAAATGGGCCGGTGAGGAGAGGACCTATGACGAACTGGTCAAATACTGGTGGCAGAATAACATGGCACCCACTGAATCTAAAGGGGATGAGAACTGGTGGGTAAAAACCCTTCAGGCCGGCCACTATGTGTCTCCCGATGAACCCATGCCGGCATCTACAAGTTACACCCCCCCCGAAGTTACCCTTAGTCCTGCAGAGTCGGACATGGTCCTTACCCTTTATAGCAATGTGGCACTGAATGATGGTCGTTATGCCAACAATCCATGGCTGCAAGAGCTACCCGACCCTGTTTCGAAGGTGTGCTGGGACAACTACCTTTCAATCTCACCAGCCGACGCTGCAACGCTAGGATTGGAAGATGAGATGGTGGTAATGATCGACAGGGTGGATGTACCTGTGCTCATACAACCCGGACAGGCAAAAGGCACGGTCTCTTTGGCCCTGGGATATGGTCGGACAAAGGCTGGAAAAGTGGGAGAGAAATTGGGAGTGAATGCATTTCGCTGGGTCGAAAATAAGGATGGACACCGCAGTTACATAAACGACAGAATTGAACTGGAGCTCACAAATAAAACCTACCCTCTGGCTCGCACACAGACGCACCACACCATGGAGGGCCGACCCATTGTCAGGGAGACAACCCTGAAGGAGATTCAGAAGGATCCCTCGGCCGGAAACCATCTTCACCTGGAGACTGAGGATCTTTCCCAAACCCTCTATCCCGAGGCCAAATTTGATGGATATCACTGGGGAATGGTGGTTGATCAGAACAAATGTACCGGTTGTAACAACTGCGTGGTATCCTGTACTTCAGAGAACAATGTGGCAGTAGTCGGGAAAGAAGAGGTAAAAAACCGAAGGATCATGCACTGGATGCGCATCGACCGTTACTTCAGCAAGGACCCGGAAAACCCCAGGGTATTCCATCAGCCGGTGATGTGTCAGCATTGCGACAATGCACCCTGCGAAAACGTATGTCCTGTTTCAGCCACCATGCATAGCAACGAGGGGCTCAACCAGATAGCCTATGTAAGGTGTATTGGAACCAAATACTGTATCAACAACTGCCCCTACAGGGTGAGAAGATTTAACTGGTTCAAGTATTATAAAAATGATAAGTTCGATTTCAACCAGAACAGCGACCTCTCCAGGTTGGTATTGAATCCGGATGTGACCGTACGTGAAAGGGGAGTGGTTGAGAAGTGTACCCTCTGCGTACAAAGGATTCAGGAAAAAAAGCTGGAAGCCAAGCTGGAGGGAAGGCCTTTGGAAGATGGCGAGATTCAGCCGGCTTGCGTGCAGTCCTGTCCGTCAGGAGCGCTGGTGTTTGGAAATATGAACGATCCGGAATCCAAAGTAAGCAAACTAAAAAAAGAGGAACGTAACTATCATCTGCTCGAACAACTTCATACCCTCCCATCCATAGGCTATCTTACTAAAGTCAGGAATGTGGAACCCGATGGGGAGGCAGAAGATCATTCGGGAGATAAACACCATGGTTAATAGCATAAAAACTGATCTATGTATAATACCGAAATAAGGGGACCGCTGATACTGGGAAACAAAACCCTGAATCAGATCACTACTGACATTACAGCACCGCTCTACGAACGGCCCAAGTTCTGGTGGATTGTGGGACTTGGCATCAGTTCCATTATGATGCTGCTTGGAGGGTGGGCCATCTATGTGACCATTTCCACGGGAATCGGTACCTGGGGAGTGAACAACACCGTTGGATGGGGATGGGCCATCATCAATTTTGTATGGTGGATTGGGATCGGTCATGCCGGAACTGCCTTTTCCATATTCCTTCTGATCCTGCGACAGGAGTGGCGATCATCCATCAACCGTGCCGCTGAGGCAATGACTGTTGTGGCAGTGGGCTGTGCTGCCCTATTTCCGGCCCTCCACATGGGGCGGATTTGGAATTTCTTCTTTATTTTCCCCTATCCCAATACCAGGGGACCACTTTGGGTCAACTATAACTCACCCCTGTTCTGGGACTTTATTGCCATCTCTGCATACCTGCTCATATCGGCCTCCTTCTGGTACCTGGGAATGATCCCTGACTTTGCAACCATTCGCGACAATGCTAAATCGAAAGTTAAAAAAGCAGCTTACGGCTTTTTTGCCATGGGATGGAGAGGTTCTGTGGGAGAGTGGAAGCGATATGAAGGACTCAGTTATGTCCTGGGCGGAATTGCAGCTGTACTGGTGGTTTCCGTTCACTCCATTGTATCGACCGACTTTGCGGTTTCTGTGGAGCCTGGCTGGCACTCTACCCTCTTTCCACCCTATTTTGTTGTGGGGGCGATCTTCTCAGGTTTTGGGATGGTAATGACCCTGATGATAATCATGAGAAAGATTTACAAACTTGAGGATTACATAACCAATGCGCACCTGGATAAAGTCGCCAAGATCCTGATCTTTGTCTCCCTGATTATGGGTACGGCCTACCTGACTGAAATTTTTGTGGCCTGGTATTCGGGGAACGAATATGAGATATTTACCTTCTTCCACAACCGGATCACAGGAGATTTTACCATCCAGTTCTGGGGGATGATTATATTTAATGCCATCATCCCACAGCTCATGTGGTTTAAGAAGATCAGGAGCAATTTGCTGATTGTATTTTTCATAGCCATAGGCATCAATGTTGGCATGTGGTTTGAACGATTCAACATTGTAATTACTTCTTTAACAAAGAATTACTTGCCTTCAGCCTGGGCCGATTATTCCCCCACTTTTGTGGAGGTTTCAATCTACGTGGGTACCCTTGGCATTTTCATTTTCGGGATATTGCTCTTTTTCAAGTATATCCCCGTGATAGCCATTAGTGAGGTAAAGGCAGTAAATAAATTCCAGATGAAGAAGTCGAAAGTCGAAAGTGGTAATGTCAAAAGTGAAAAAAGTAAATAACTGATATGGAAACACAATATCTTTTAGGGGTATTTGATTCGGAAGAGCCCATGCTCACTGCCTTCAGAACGATGAAGGATCAGGAGATGGAGATCGAAGATGTTTTTACACCCTATCCGATCCACGAGATTCTTGAGAACCATGGGAAGAAGTCAAAGCTGACTGTCGCAGGATGGTTCTACGGCTTTTTTGCAACGGTGGGAGTGCTCGCTTTCCTGATATACACAGCGGTAATCGATTGGCCCCTGAACTATGGAGGAAAACCCAGTAATGCATTCCCCTCCTTTATCGTCATCACCATTATCCTTACCATTTTCAGTATTACCATCCTTAGCTTATTTACTTTCTCATGGAGAGCCAACCTGTGGCCCAGCAATGAAAAACCCATCTACCATGAGGGAGCGACCAACGATAAATTTGTAATCCTGGTAAAGAAGGAGAAAGTGGATACCGGTAAAGTTACTTCGGTAATGAAAGAGACCGGAGCCATTGAAGTTATTGAAAAGTAAATTGTAAAAAATGAGCAGAAGATCCATAATATTCGCAGTCGTTCTGGTGGCCCTTGTGTCGTGCGACCGGACCCGTTCCAGCACAGGATGGGACTACATGCCCGACATGTATTATTCGAACGCGTATGAATCCTATACCTCCAATCCCAATTTCGAAGACAACCTGACAATGCGGACCCCTGTGGAGGGAACTGTACCCCGGGAGATGATTCCATTTGCCTGGAAAAAGACCGATGAGGACCGCATTTTGGCGGGTGAGGCATTGGTGAACCCCTGGGAAAGTACAGAAGAGAACTTGAAGCAGGGCAAGGAGTTATACGACATCTTTTGCCTCTCCTGTCACGGAGCTCAGGGTGATGGGATGGGTTATCTGTTTACAAGCGAACGATATCCCTATCCTCCCGCCAGCCTGGTGGAAGACCAGGTAAAAGAGATGAAGGATGGAGCGTTATACCATTCCATTACAGTTGGGTATGGGATCATGGGAGCACATGGCGGTATGATCCGACCTGATGACCGATGGAAAATTATCCTTCATATTCGTGAAAACCTGCAAAAGTAGTTGGCCAAAACATCTAACAATGGAAGAAAAATTTAAGTTATCCCGAACCTATATCATAGCAACCCTCGTTATGATCGTGGTGGGTATTGTAGCCATGGTTGTGGCATTTACAGGAGATCCTCAACGAGCTTGGGCCAATTACCTGCTTAACAATGTATACTTTGTCTCCCTCTCTGTGGGAGCATTGCTGTTTTTCTCCCTCCAGAGGGTGACCCATTCGGGGTGGTCCGCAGGATTCCAGCGCATCCCTGAAGCCATGGCAGGCTACCTGCCCGTGGCGGCCGTTTTATTCCTGGTTATGATATTAGGAGCACAATCCTTATACCACTGGTCACATGTCGATGCTGTGGCCCACGATCCTTTACTTTCACACAAGGCTCCCTTTCTGAACCTGCCATTCTGGATCATTCGCATGGTGACTTACTTTGCTTTGTGGATCCTAATGTTTCTTCTGATTCGGCGTGTATCCCTCAAGGAAGATGTTGTAGGGGGGCTGGAGCCCTTTAAGAAGCTGGAACACCTTTCCAAGGTCTTTATCTTTATGGTGATAATTACCTTCTCATTTGCCATGATCGATTGGGTCATGTCCATCGATGCACACTGGTACAGCACCATCTTTGCGATCAAGAATTTTGTGGCTGCCTTTCACCATGCTGCCATTGTGATCACTTTTATTGTGCTGTTGATGAATCAAAAAGGTTATTTCCCCTTTCTAAGTAAAAATCACCTGGGCGATTTTTCCCGTTATATCTTTATGCTTTGCATCATCTGGGGCTACTTCTGGTTTGCAGAGTTTATGCTGATCTGGTATGCAAACATTCCGGAGGAAACAGCCTATTTTCTTCCCAGGATCAGGGGTGAAGGCTGGAGGTTCTTTTTCTTTGCCAATATAGCCATTAACTGGTTCCTGCCCTTTGTATTACTCATGCCCAAATCAACTTCAAGGAATAAAACTGTATTGAAAATTGTTATCCCCTTTTTGATTGTAGGTCAGTTTATCGATCTTTATGTCCAGATCTTTCCGGGGACCGTGGGCGATCAGGTGCTTGGATTCCAGGAGATCGGGACCTTTATCGGATTTGCCGGACTTTTTATGCTGGTTTTTGGCTACGTGTTGAGCCGGGCCAATCTCTACCCGGGAAATCACCCTTACCTGGAAGAGTGCAAAAATCATCATACCTGATCCTAAATACGTACAATGAAGGTATACCGCAGGTTTCATTTCCTCAGTCTTGATATTGTAGCTGGGGCACTGGCCTCTTCATGTCTGGCAGCCAGGCTCCTTGGGTCGAATCCCGGATGGGCCTGGTGGCTTACCCTGGCTTTTACAGTATGGCTTCTCTATATGGGCGACCATGTGCTGGATGCCTGGAGACACCGAAAGAAGAGTGACAGGGAGCTTCACCATTTCATCTTTCGGAACAGGCGTATCCTTCTCTATGCCATGGGGGTAATTGCCATTGTGGATATCCTGCTGATTTTTAATTCGCTGGACCGGGCTTTTCTGAAATATGCCTTTATGCTTGCCGGACTGGGATTGCTCTTCTATGCCATGCGCCACATTTTAAAAAAAAACAGGATCTTCTTTATACCTGGTGAAGCCTTTGTACTCGTACTCTATATGGCTGGTACATGGCTGGGCCCCATTGTGGCAAGGCAAGTTGAATTTGGATCTCCGGATGCTCTGATAGCATTGATTTTTGCTGCAGTTCTTCTAATGAACCTGGGCGTGATCTCCCTGTATGACATCCAGCTTGATACCAGGTTGGGAATCGCCTCCCTGGCTCATACCCTGGGAAGAAATACCACAAGGAAAACGCTGGTTGTCACAGGCATATCCGTATACCTGCTCTCGGTTTTACAGTTTCTTGTTTTCGGCCTGGACCGGTACAGTCAATTTGCACTGATTCTTTCAGGCATGGCCACCATTCTGTTGATGGTGCTCTTTTTGCCTTCCTATTTCAGGAAGAACGAATATTACAGGTGGACTGCCGATGCGGTACTGTGGATGGGTTTTCTTACTTTGCTTATCAACCAGTCTTAGAAATAGTATTTTCCAAAAAATAGAAGACCTGAATAACTGGTTTTTATGGTTCCTTTAAAATTGAGAAAGGCATTCTTCTCTTTTGCTTCAATACTTAACCCATAGCTATTGAAGCCTATCCCCAAGCCGAAGTGTTCCCAGATATTATATTCCACCCTTATATTTATATCCGAAATAACTCCTTTTATAGGGGAGGTGTCCAAATAGAATATTTCAATGCTCTGAATGAAATATAATTTAGGAGTTATGGCAAAACTCGAGGATACACCCAGCACCGGCAGTGGGGCAACAACCTCGATTGATTCTTCTGACAATCGCAGAGCACTCGTGGAAAAGCTAATGGGCATTACAAACAGACCAGCAGAAACACCCAGCTTAACACGTTTATCTGAGTAGAAGGTATAATCATAGGTCGCCTTGAAAATCTGCAGATTATATCTACTGTTGACTTCTGTACCGATGGGGAAGGATTGATCTCCTACGGTTATTTCAGATTCCAGGACTTTGGTTGAGTTGCGAAACAGTGCAAAATACCCAAACTCCAAATTGCTATGCATTCGCTTCCCAAAAGTGTATCCCAATTCACCTCTCAGCACCAGTGAAGATGATTTTAAATTTAAGGCATCCTCCAGATTTACACTAATCCCCAGACCAGATTGCTTGTTTCCAAATTGGATATCGCTGTTTAATCCGGCGATGAAGCCTCCTGCCTTAATGGAAAAACGTTCCCAGGAATATGCAGTGCTATCTGATTTTGTATCAGAATTATTTTCCTGTCCCTGAACTACCTGACACAGCCCCGAGATCATAAGAAAGAAGCTGAATATCAATACGACACGCATCCCGCTTGTGCGCAAAGTATTATCAGAAGTCATTATTTCCAGGGTATTAGAGAGTCACCCGGGTTTTCTCACCCTGTACCACGTAACCAGTATCTGTTATTTTGCCTTCGATGTCCTCCACCGATGTAAGGGATTGGTCAAATTTGACTTTGGTCCAACCCTCTTCGTGTGACGACTCCACCTTTTCGATTCCATCCAGGGATTCCACTCCGGAATTGATGGCGTTTTCGCAACCATCACAGGTCATACCCTCCACATTAAGGACAACCTCGATCCACTCAGGGTTTACCGATTCTACTTTGGTTTCAGCATTTTTAGTCTGACTGTTACAGGCAAACAGGAGTGCTGCTGCCAGGACGATCATTAGTTTCTTCATATCTATTTACGTTTTAGTAATCGAATTATGAATAAGTAACACCTGATTCCTCCAAACGTTCAAAAGATTCGATCGGCAATTAGGACGAGGATTAGGATGAGGTAAAACAAATTTACTGTAATAAATGCCTTTTTCCAATGTTTGATCAGATCACCCCGGTAGGTCAGCTGAAACATCCTTATCAAGAACAGAACTGCTGCTGCAATCAGGATCAGGGAGATCCCCCTGTTTTTAATAATGGGTGTGGCGGGAAGCATCATAACGACCACCCCGGTGGCTGCGATCCACATAAAACTCAGATTCCTGATCTGCCTGGGATCAAAGAGGCTTGTGATAACCGGCATGCCAGCATCCCTGAACTCGTTTCCTATTTTTAGCAATAGAAGCCAGTAATGAGGCATCTGGCCTACAAAGAGCAGGAAGGCTATCGTCAGGATCTCCATATCCAGCGGATCTCCACCTGCCGCAGCCCATCCAATTAGGGGTGGCAGTGCGCCGATCAATGCACCGGGAAGAACAGCAAATGCGGTGATCCGTTTTAACGGGGTGTAAACCAGGTTATACCAGGCCAGGGTAAACAGGCCAATGGCTGCCGCAAGGGCATATCCTGTGAGCATCAAAAGGGTGGTCCCCATCAGGGCGCACAGAATGGAAAAAAGAATAGCCGATCGGAGGGATATTGTACCTGCAGGAATGGGTCTTCCTGCAGTTCGTTTCATTAGGGCGTCGGTCTTTCGTTCCTGGATCTGGTTGATGGATCCCGAAGCCAGAGAGAGAAGAAAAATACCAAAAATGGTCAGAACAGCTCCCCGGTCCAACTCCGGTTTATATAGAAAATAGCCCAGAAATCCGGTAAGTGCAACCGGTACAGAGATAGTCACTTTTCCCAGCCTTAAATAGGCGGAACCTATAGAGCCGGGAGAGTCCTTACTCATTCAGTGCTTTCAAATACTCAACAATCAGTTTAATCTCTTCCTCGGTGACCATATCTTCGTAAGAGAGCATCAATCCTTTGTTATATCCCTCCACCACATCGGCATTGGGTTCGTAAATGGAGCGTATAACATACTCTTCGTCGACCAACACTTCACGCTCTTCGCGACCGGTAGTGACAGTGCGGGTGGTTCCCCAACCGCCCAGGTAGGAGGGTCCCACCAGTTTGCTTCCATCTACCGAATGGCAGGCATTGCAACCGTTCCGTTTCAATACTTCCCATCCCTGATCGGCAAGTGAAGTCTCCGTATCCACTACAGGAGCAACTGCAGTGGTATCTAAGATCCAGGCATCAAACTCATCCTTGGGCATTACCTGTA
>PVMS01056816.1_pt1 | contig 11377 bp, 10 predicted proteins | sample 1853461 | NCBI WGS metagenome assembly PVMS01 (sample SAMN08582032, study PRJNA380276) | Marine sediment metagenome, whole genome shotgun sequencing project. | isolation source: ocean sediment barecode stripped | collected 2017
CTGCCGCCAACTGCGACGGCAACCCAGACGGAGACACCCACCCTTACCTCTAGCCCTACACACACAGTAACGCCAACCCCAACCCCGATCGTCGCCTTAGTTAATGCAGGGGAGGGTGGGGGTGCTCATCTGCGTGCGGAACCTGGTTTCCAGGCGCCAAGCCTAACCTTGCTGCAGAACGGCACACCGGTCCAGGTCATGCCAGATGATCCAGTTCAAGAAGGAGGGGGTATCTGGATCCACGTCCGCACGATTGAAGGTGAGGATGGATGGATCCTGCAAATCTTGTTGGTGACCGCAACCCCAGCACCAAATTGGGAGGGGTAAGGTTATTCGTTATGATCTGGTAAATCTTGAGGGCCAAAAGCACCTGGGAGCAGTTCTGCAACAGTCGTTTCCTGCTTGATTATTCCATCCCCATTTACAATCAACACCTTGGTCTCTAATCCAAATTCGGAAAGCACCTGTCGGCAGGCTCCACAAGGTGTACCCCCATTGCTGGTTGCAACTGCAATGGCGATGAAATTCGTTTCCCCTTCCGATACAGCTTTAAACACAGCTACTCTTTCAGCACACATGCTGGTTGGGTAAGCTGCATTCTCAATGTTTACGCCATCATAGATTACCCCCGAAGAGGTCAACAAGGCTGCCCCAACTGCATATTCGGAATACGGGGCGTACGCCCAACGCCGCGCTCCGAGGGACGTTCCGATCAATTGTTGTCTCTGCTTATCAGTCAGCATGACGATCCTTGTCTCCATTATCGGAATCCGAGGTCAGTCTTTGGGCACGGACTTTGCGAATCCTCTGTCCACTGACTTGTTCAACTGTTAACTGCAGTCCTTCTATCTGCACATGATCCCCCGCTGCAGGGACACGTCCAATGCGACTGTAAATCAACCCACTTAAAGTATCTGCCTCACTATTGGGAAGCTGGGTCCCCATGATGTCATTGAAATCGTCCAGGTCAATCCGCCCCTGGAAAAGGTATTCACCATCGTTGATCTCCTGGTATACCATCTCTTCCGCTTGGTCATACTCGTCTAGGATTTCGCCGACAATCTCCTCCACAATATCTTCTAAAGTCACCAAACCTGCAACGCCACCATATTCATCGACAACGATCGCCATATGAATTCGTTTGGCCTGGAGTTCAGTGAGCAGTTCGTCAGCTTTTTTAGCCTCCGGTACGTAATATGCCGGGCGAAGGTGGTCGCTCAGGGAGACTTCACGCTTGCCTTCTCGCCAGATTCCCAAAAGGTCTTTTGCGTATAACAGCCCCAAGATGTTGTCGACCGAATCCTTGTAAATTGGCACGCGAGAATGGCCGGATTGCTGCAGAGCATCCATTGTCTGGTCCATTGGGGTATTGACATCCAAGGCCAGGATATCAATCCGAGGGATCATGATTTCCCGCACCAAAGTGTCTCCAAGGCGGAAGATTGAGACGATCATCCTCTGTTCTTCTTGCTCCAAAAAACCTTCTTCCTGTCCAGCTTCAACCAGACTGATCAACTCTGTCTCAGTCACCCCGCCTTCCTGGTTGGTTTCTGATGAACTGATGAACAGGAATGGCAAGGCTAGTAAAGGGGACATGACCTGGGAAAGCACTCGTACATAAGAACTCAGGCGTATAGCCCATGTCTCGGGATGGTGGGAAACTTGGCTCTCTATGAGCCATTCCAGGAAGAAGGTAACCAATGAAGCCAGTAATATAACTCCTAAAGAATAAGGCAATTGATATTGCGTGACTGCCCAGGGTACGAAGAGCACGAGAGAGAGTCCCGCGATGAGGAATCGCAGAATGGATTGAAATAAATTAAGGCTGGCTTGCGTGCGGGGGGTGTTCGATAGTAATTGTGTGGTGCGGTTGACTCGGGAGACCATGTTCTCCCGCTGGATTAGCAAACGAGCCAGACTTGAGTTTGAGAATGCAGAGCGGGCTGCGGAAGTGATTAAGTCAAGCAGCAGGAATAATACCAGGCCAATCGCAGTTAATAAGTCAGGATACATCTTCATCTTCTTTCTTTCGAATTACTCTGGCAGGGATTCCTACCGCCAAGGAGTTCGCGGGGACATCTTTGGTAACAACGGAGCCTGCGCCGGTGCGAGCACCCTCTCCAATTTTTAGAGGAGCGATCAACATGGAATCGCTGCCGATAAATGCCCCGGCGCCAATCTCGGTGTGGTGTTTATTTTCCCCATCATAATTTGCAGTGATCACACCAGCTCCTATATTCACTCCTGGCCCAATAGTGGCATCTCCAATATATGAGAAATGCCCCATTTTTGTGCCGGGTCCCAGGTATGAGTTTTTCACCTCACCATAATTACCCATGTGCACGCCTTGTGCCAGGTGAGCTCCTTTTCGAAGATGGGCGAAAGGACCGATGTCGACATCATCCTCTACAACCGCATTTCCTGTTTCCGAGAATATGATCTCGCAGCGATCACCGATAGTTGTATCCACAACGAAACAGTTCGGTCCGATGGTACATCCCTCTCCAATTCTAGTCTTTCCACGCAAATATGTATTGGGGTGAATCACTGTATCCAGCCCAATCTCAACCTGGGATTCAATATAGGTCGAGCTTGGATCGATGATGGTGACTCCCTTGAGCATTAAGTCTTCATTGATCCGCTGGCGGAGGACAGCTTCCGCTTCAGCCAGGTCAATGCGGTTTTCAATCCTGAGCGCCTCAATCGGGTTAATTAAATTGATGCTTTTCACCGGGAGACCATCAGCAACAGCCATCTGGACCATGTCAATTAGGCGGTACTCACTACCAGAGGAGGTTGATAATGCTTGCCAGAGCCAATCTGCGGTGAAACAATAGACACCAGCGTCGCACTCCGCCGGTTCAAGTCCATGGGCTGAAATATCTGTTCGATCTGATATCGCTTCAATATTGCCATCCTCACCACGGATCACGCGAGGGTAGTTCTGCGAATCCAAGGTTTGAAAGGACAAAACCGTTATTGGTGAGGGAGACTGTACACCTTCAATCGGATCTTGGTGAGCAGCAAGGATTTGCTCAAGCGTGGTGGCAGTCAGCAGCGGCATATCCGCACTGATCACCAGAAGGTAATCGGCTGTGGTTCTCAGCAAAGGTTCAGTTAGCTTTAAGGGGTGTGCGCTGATTTTTTGTTTATCAAAGACAATATGCTTTGCAGAATGGTCGAAAACCTGTTGTATTTGCTCATTGTCCTTTTCAATCACCAGGAATGGGAAATCCCCAATCGCCTTTTTGGTGGCATAGATCGTATACAAGATCAAGGGTTGACCTGCTAAAGGATGCATTACCAGGGGAGTATTGGAACGCATGCTTTCACCCATATCCCCAGCTAGAATCACTGCAGCAATCTTATTCGATTTTGTATCGGACATACGTATTAATTCAACTGGATGCAAGAAAAATGGCGAGCTGCATCATACATGGCTCACCAAGTTGACCCTATAAAAATTGTATGAAGTTGGAATCTCGACTACCACAACATCTACCCGTGACAATATCATTCAGGCTGGGGCGCCCGGATTCGAACCAGGATAAACGGATTCAAAGTCCGCCGTGCTACCATTGCACCACGCCCCATTGTTGATGCTTGAAAAATTCAGGCGGGCTGTATTGTAACACAAGCAGTTGTTGGATGAAAATGATAAACAGCACTTACCACCAGGATAGCCGCTGCATCGTGATCGGAAAACATCTCTTACTCGACTCGCCAACAAGCTACAAAATGCTCCTCGCTGACTTCCTTAAATGGAGGTTCCTCGATTCCGCAGTGTTCCATGGCTACGGGACAGCGTGGATGGAAACGGCAGCCTGTCGGTGGATTTAGCGGACTTGGTACATCACCGGAGAGGAGAATTCGCTCACGTTTTAATTTCGGGTCAGGGACAGGGATAGCAGACATCAAGGCTTGCGTGTAAGGGTGCAGCGGGTTGCGGAACAACTCCTCCCGCGTGGTCAATTCCACAATTTTACCCAGATACATGACCGCTACTCGATGTGAGATATGTTCAACGACAGAGAGATTGTGAGCGATGAAAAGATAAGTCAGGCCAAACTCTTTTTGCAGATCGTTAAGAATATTTAATACCTGGGATTGGATCGAGACGTCCAGGGCTGAGACAGGCTCATCACAAATAATGAATTTCGGTTGTAAAGCTAACGCTCGGGCGATACCAATGCGCTGGCGTTGGCCTCCGGAAAACTCGTGTGGATAGCGGCGAGCATGATAGTCTTCAAGACCTACCTTGCGTAAGTTCTGCATAACGATATCAAAGCGTTCTTTGGGTGTACCGATATTATGGATCTTCAATCCCTCCGATATCGATTCGGCAATCGGCATGCGCGGGTCAAGTGATGCGTAGGGATCCTGGAAGATAATCTGCATGTCACGACGCATTTTCTTCAGCTCCGAGCCTTTTAAGTTAAAGATATTGGTGTTCTCATACAGGACCTCACCACCGGTCGGCTCGATTAATCGCAGCATGGTACGACCCACAGTGGTTTTACCGCAGCCAGATTCTCCCACCAATCCGAGAGTTTCTCCCTCCCGGACGGTGAAACTAATATCATCTACAGCCTGTACCCAGGCTATCACACGCTGCATCAAACCACCACGCACGGGGAAATATTTCATCAAATGATTAACTTTGATTAGCTCGTGTTTCCCATTGCCACTTGAGATTACTTGTTGGCTCATCGAATTCCTCGTAAATAAGGTGGGGTCAGGCGACCGAACCGATTTCGGATGCTTTTAAGGGGGCTGTATGCCCTTGCTCTTCATGGCTCTGATAGAGCCAGCAGCGGACTGCGTGTTTGGGGAGAACTTGGAGCAGATCTGGTTCGATCTCGGTGCAAATTTGTAATTCGTGCTCGACGCGCTCGCGGCACCTTGGAGCAAATTTACATCCAGGGGGAAGATTGATCAGATTAGGTACTGATCCAGGGATTACATCTAAGCGATCCTTGATTTTGCCCAAAACTGGAATTGAAGCAATTAGCCCTTGGGTATAGGGATGCAGCGGTTCTGCAAAAACTGAGTCGATATCAGCCTGTTCTAAAATGCGACCGGCATACATGACTGCCACCCGGTCTGCCATTTCAGCGATCACGCCCAGGTCGTGGGTGATCAAGATTACAGAGGTACCCATGCGAGTGCGTAGATCGCGCAATAAGTCCAAAATCTGGGCCTGGATAGTGACATCCAGGGCTGTTGTCGGCTCATCGGCGAGAAGCAATTGTGGGTTGAGCGCCAGGGCCATGGCGATCATGACACGCTGAGCCTGTCCACCAGACATCTCGTGAGGGTATGAATGGGCTTTCTCTTCAGGATCAGGGATCCCAACCAGACGCAGCAAATCCACTGCTTTCTCCCAGGATTCTTCGCGCCTCATGTTCTGGTGAATCTGGAGAACTTCAGCGACCTGGTCGCCGACTTTGAAAACCGGGTTGAGGCTCGATTGGGGCTGTTGGAAGACCATCGAAATGCGGTTACCGCGCATGTCGACCATCTCCGATTCAGAAAGTTTCAGCAGGTCCCGGCCCTCAAAGAATATCTCACCATCCACTACTTTCCCGGGAATACCGATCAGGCGCATGATCGATAGGGAGGTGACACTTTTCCCACAGCCGGATTCGCCTACCAGGCCCATCACTTCTCCTGGATAGACTGAAAAATCCACGCCGTCGACGGCTTTTACAATGCCGTCCTCAGTATAAAAGTATGTCTTCAGATTTTGAATATCGAGTAAAGGTTGGTTGTTGTTTGAGCTCACAAGTGTTTCTCCGAAGCTGCGCCCAGTGTTACCAAAGAATTAAGGTTCTACACATAGGTCATTCTCAGTCAAGTAATCTTTGATGGGCTCCAAATCATCCGCATGAAAGGATCCCGGAATCGGGAAATCAAAACGCCGACCAAATACAGATTTTGATTGGGCGTGCCGCCCGACGAGAGGGACGATGATCCGATCGACATTTGAAAAGAACTTATATCGCGAATGCACGCGAATTGGTTGCGGATAGGTTAATTCTACCACCATCATCTTTGGGTGTGATTGGTATTCCTCGTACGTCAGATCTGAAAGTGAGATTGAATCCCACCGCTTGCGTCCAGTGAGGCTCTGGTTGATCAGTCGCGTCAGCGCAACGAACTCAGCAGTACCTGCTTCAAGATAGACATTTTCGCCAAAACAATGGACCACCATCGTCTGAGGTTGGAAATTAAATACGGGTGAGGCCCAAAGCAAGTCACCGGTATTTAATGCGATGATGCCGTAGATAAGCGGTGCCAGGACCAATACCGCCATGCCAACCATCCGAAGAAGTGAGGGTGATGAGGGCTGATTATCCACTAATCATGATTAATGCTTTAAGCGCGGATCCATGGCATCGCGCAAACCGTCACCAATGTAATTGAAAGCCAAAACACAAACGAAGATCACCAGACCCGGGTAAAAGACCTTGGCGGGTTGGGTCCACATTTCATTTTGGTATTCGTTCAGCATGTTTCCCCAGGTTGGCACCGGGGGTTGAATGCCGAAACCAAGGAAGGAGAGCGCGGATTCGAGCACGATTACGCCTCCTAAACTGAGTGTTGCAGAGACGATAATCGGAGCCAGGGAATTGGGGATCATGTGACGGAGTATGATTCCCAGGCTGCCCAAACCAAGCGCTTTCGCGGCTTCAGTGAATTCCTGGTTGCGCAGCGAGAGCACCATGCCCCGGATCAAAATCGAGGCGCTCATCCATCCGAAAATTATCAATATGAGGGTAATAATCACCGCGCTGCTCCATTCTGGAGGCATGCCAGGAATTCTGATCCCGCGCAGCAAAGCTGAAAACGCTAAAAGCAATGGTAAGAGGGGGATAGTGATCAGGAACTCGACGAAGCGCTGGATGACATCGTCAATCCAGCCTCCGTAATACCCTGAAAAGGCGCCGACCAGAACCCCGATCACCGTGACGAATATAGTAACGATAAATGCCACCGAAAGCGAAATCCGTCCGGCATAAAGCAGGCGGGTAAATACATCCCGGCCGATATTGTCCGTGCCCATTAAGTGCTGGAGTGAGGGCGGATCGTTGCGCAGTATCTGACCATTCTCATCCCTGGACATATCCCGGATGGGATCATAAGGGGCGTAAAAAGGTGCCAGGAAGCAGGCCAGGGCGATCAAGGTGATGGTCACCATACCCGCGACAGCCAATTTATGTTTGCGGAAGCGTCTCCAGATGACCTTCCATGGTGATTCTACGGTGACAGTAGAAAGGGTTTCGCTGTCTAATGAGACGACATTTGCCATTTTTCAAATTCCTTAATGTTATAGGATATGTATCCTACGAGAAGCGGATGCGCGGGTCGACGATCGTATAAACGATATCTCTGATCAGGGTGGCGATGACTACTAACACGGCGACGATGAAAAGATAAGCCATCACTACCGGCCAATCACTTTGCGTCAGGGCATCGAAATAAAGGCGGCCCATCCCGGGATAGCTGAATATGGTTTCAGTCAGGATGGCGCCGCTGAATATTCCTGCGAGGTCAAATACGAGGATCGTTATGACCGGGATGAGTGCATTGCGCAGGGCGTGTTTTACGATCACTACCCGTTCAAAGAGTCCTTTAGCACGTGCAGTCCGCACATAATCCTGCCGTAGAACCTCGAGCATCGAGGAGCGTGAATAACGGCTCCAGCCGGCCATGTACAGCAAGCTCAGCATGATCGCCGGTAAGACGATATGCGCGCCGCGATCGATCAGGCTGCCAGGCGTGGCGTTGAGTAAAGCCAGGAAGCTGCCGGTCGGCGCTTCGCGCACCGATAAGACACCAGTGGAAGGCATGAAAGGCAGACCCCATTGTTTGAACTGGTAAGTAAATATCAGGATGAGCATCAATCCAAACCAGAAAACGGGCATGGCTGAGCCGAAGAAGGCGAAGGTGGTGGCCACATAATCCGTTTTACTGTATTGATGAACTGCAGAGTAGATGCCGATCGGGATCCCGATCAGCAGAGAGAGAATTACCGCGGTCGCCATCAACATGATCGTGTTCCCCAGGCGGCTCATGATCAGGTCTGATACCGGTTGGCCAGGAGCCAGCTTCCAGGAGAAGCCGAAATCCATGCGCACCATGCCTTGGGTGTCCCCGTGGAAACCAGCGTAGCTGCCCAACAGACCGCCGGGTCCTGTGAGCCAGGAGATATTTGCCCAACGACCATCTTCGGGGAGTGGTTTCCCCTCCCCAGGCGGGAAGTTCCAAACCGTATTTTCTCCAGTGTTAATCGTATAAAGATTATTATTTAGATCTTTTATAACTACGGTATATCTGTCTTGTGAGTTGATAAATCCAGCAACAGCAATATCCTCAGGAACCTCAGCCAATGCAGGTGGTTTAACCTGGATCTCTCCAGCTTGGTACTCCCCAGGAGAGGTCTCCTCACCCCAAACCCAAAGCATGTACCCAGGATTAAGATAAGCCACACCTGGGTCAGCCCAGAAACGGTGCTTGGTAAATGTATAGTATTGTTCACCGGTATCCCGGTCGACTTTGACAATCGGTGTGCCATCTTTAGCCGTGTCAAGCTCGCTGTACTGGGCAATACCGACATAGACCCAATCGGATCCCAGCCAATCGTCTCCACCTAACCAGGTCAGGTAACGGAGTATCATGGGTTTGTCCAAGCCCAGGTAAGCTTCCAGGCGAGCGATATCAGCCTCGCTGACGCGTGCCTTCCGGTCGGCCGACAATTTTAACCCGGACAGTGGTCCACCTGGGGCAACATTGAGCAACATGAAGATTGCGAAAGTTGATAGGATTACGACAATCGACATTTGAAAGGTGCGGCGAATCAGATATGCAGTCATCTCTCAACTACTCCTTCATCCTTGGGTTATCTGAGCTGAGTTGGGCGCTGAACCCGAATTATTTCCTAATCACCCACCCGGGTTTTAAATATAGGCGCGCAATCAGTGTTCATATTACTAGTCTTACTAAAAAAATGCCTGGAAGGTTCAAATTTCGGAGAATACACAGCCAATAAATCTAGTTTAGCTGCAAAATTATACCATGGGCAAGTTGTTTATACATGAAATCTAAACAAGGGTTAATTATTTATTTCATCTGGTTACAATGCCTCAACATTCCAACGCAGAGCATTGGAACGAGTATGGTCTTTAACTGGTTTAACTGGTTGTAACGTTCCGGCGTTGCAACCACATTCAGTTTATCCATTGCAGAGCATTGGAACGAGTGGGGGCCTTGAACTGGTTTAACTGGTTGTAACGCTCCGGCGATGTAACCGCAATTAGTTTATCCAACGTAGAGCATAGGAATGAGTGGGGGTATTGAACTAGTTTAACTGGTTACAACGCTCTGGCGTTGTAACCAGGAATTGGGAATCACAGAACCTGATTATGAGCCGGAGGGGATCAGTCAATTCTTCACCAATCTTTGCAGATGTCAAGCAAGCCAATCCCACCTGAATAATCTCGCGCACTGGAGTATCGCCATAATTCAGGTTTGTTTACATAACCCTTCCGAACTGGGTTAATATGGATATATTCGATTTTCTGATGCATCATTTCAATGTCTTGGAGTCGTTTTGGGTGTACCCCTTCCTGCCAGAATTGGTATTTCCGATCTTTTCTGTGACGTAATTTATAAAATGCAAGCTGCTTAAGAATTGTTGTGTTATTCTTTTCTTTGTAATAATCAATGCATTGCCGCGCAGTAAATGATTTAATACATGCTATCTCCCGGCTGAGGTTTTCTGCTGATGCAACCAGGTGTAGGTGATTATCCATGAGAACATATGCATAAAGACTTAGTCGACCTTCAAATATCATAAATCTGAGAGAATCAATGACAATTTCGGCGATAACAGGATTCTTGAAGAGTGGCAGCCAATTAACTGTCGTAGCAGTGATGAAATACGGGAAGTGATCTTTTGAGAGGAATTTATATCTGGTCCTTGTCATGTTGTCCACCCTGGATGAATTTATTATGAACCAAAGACGGTTAAATTTATCTAGCTTTGATATTGTACCTCGGTAAGTTCTTTTTAGAGAGGACTGGAGAGCCAAAGCAGAGAAAAGGAACAATGTGGGCAAAATGGGAAATGATTAACTGGTTACAACGCTCTGGGGTTGTTCCAAATCAGTCCGTTCCAACGCAGAGCATTGGAATGAGTGGGGACTTGAACTGGTTTAACTGGTTACCACGCTCTGGCGTGGTAACTACAATCAGTTTATCCAACATAGAGAATTGGAATGGGAGGGGGACTTGAACTGGTTACGATGCTCTGGGGATGTAACCAAATAAATCAATTCCAACGCAGAGCATTGGAACGAGAGAGTGTAATTGACTTGTTGAAACGCTCCGGCGCTGCAACCACACTGGGAGTGCATTCAACAAGGGACATTTAGACCTGGAAGGAAAAAAGGATGGCAGTCAATTGACTGCCATCCTTTTGTGTTCAGAAGAAATTGCTAACCGTAATATTACTCGGCGCATTCTCCAAAATCGAACTCTTCAATGTTCCAGAACTCGCTGTTGGCGGTTGGGTCCATGATGAAGCCGCACATGTCAGGCCGGGTGGCGGCCAGCTTGAGGCGCAGGAAGAGCGGCGCCACTGGCAGCTGGTCGGCGAAGATCGCTTGGGCTTCCTTATGGGCAGCTTCGTATGCGGGCTGGCCAGGCAGTGAGCCGAGGGCTTCGTTGCAAGCTGCATCATATGCGGCATCAGCGAAGCCAGGATCGTTCTGGCCACCCCAGCCGGTGATGCCGAAGTTGCGGGTTTCGCCATCCATGACGGAGATCCAATCTTCGTTATCTGGACCAGGTGTCGAGGTGGACAGGTAGAGTTCACAAGGCGGCTCAACGTCAGTCAACCAGGCGAATTCACCCAGGTCGAAGCGGCGACCGAAGAGCTTGCCCTCGGGGCCATCGGCGAACCACTCGGAGGCGGGGTACAGCTGGATGTTAGCCTGGATTCCGCACTGGCCGAGAGATTGCTGGAGGACTGCCGTGACCTGCTGGCGCAGGGTGGCGGTGGTGGTCTCGTAAGCGACTTCCAACAGGGTGCCATTGGGTACGCCTTCTACGCCGGTAGCAACGCGTGGGGTAACGGCATCGCCATCATCGTCTAGCCAGCCAACCTCGTCGAGTAACGCGCCAGCTGCTTCAGGATCGAATGGGTAATGGGGAACCTCATTGTTGTACAGCGGGTGCTGTGGAGGCAAGTAGGTGTCGATCACGATCGACTGTCCGAACAGGATGGTGTCAACCACTGCCTGGCGGTACATGCACATGATGAATGCCTGGCGGGTGCGCAGATCGCTGAAGAAGTCGGGGCGGTCGGTACCCA
>PVMS01144532.1_pt1 | contig 11377 bp, 9 predicted proteins | sample 1853461 | NCBI WGS metagenome assembly PVMS01 (sample SAMN08582032, study PRJNA380276) | Marine sediment metagenome, whole genome shotgun sequencing project. | isolation source: ocean sediment barecode stripped | collected 2017
TGCGGATCGTAAGTCTGGCCGGCGCAGGGCAGGCTGCCGAAACACAGTGTCTGGAAACCGCCCGCCTGGAAGCCCTTGGCGATCGATGCGTAGAGCAACGTATTTTCGCCCAGACTGTAATTCAGACTGAGTTTCGGAGTGAACTCATCCCAGTCATTGCTTAGCGAGACGGCGCCGTTTCCCGGTGCACATCCGCCAAGCTGGGTGGTGATACAGGTCAGGTCGTAGTCCTTGTCATCCTTGCTCCAGCGTCCGCCGGCCGTGACCGACCAGCGATCGGTGAAGTCCCAGGTGCCTTCGGCGTAAACGGCATAGCTATTCGTTTCCGAATCACTGACTTCGTTAAAACCAAAAAACGGTGCTGCGTTGCCCGCATAATTCTGATCACCGTCCTCATTCAGGTAGTAAAGACCGATGATCCAAGTCAGTTGGCTATCGAAATTTTCACCCAGTAACTGGAATTCCTGACTCCAGGTTTTCATATTCGAATCTGAAGTCACCAGCAAACCCGGAACCGGACCGATGATCGTGCCGCCGCCGACATCGGCGAACAGACCGCCGCCTGCCAGATCAAATCCGAAATCGTCATCAATATCGGCGAACCCCGTAATCGAGCGCAGGTCGAGGTTGTTGCCGAACTGCCAGGTCCAGTCCAGCGTCAGGCCTGACTGGCGCGTATCGCCGTAGTTCACGCCGTCCGGCGACAGATTGCCATAGAAACCGTCCAGCGGGCTGCCGTTAGACGCCGCAGCCGGATCCAGTGTGACATTGGGGTTGCCCGGCGGAACGACCGGTGGCGGGGTAGCAGGGTTGCCGTCGTCGGCCAGCCAGAACGGAACATAGGGCACGCCGTTGTAACCATCATTTTCAGCTTCTACCCACCACAGGGTCAGTGTTGCGTCCAGGTTATCCGAGCCGTAGAAGTGCAGCTTGCCGCGCGCAGCTTTATTCTCATACTCACCGGGGTTGTCCCGGCCCGGCACCGAGGTGTCCCGATCGCCATCGTCACGGTTGTGATAAAGACCGGAAAGCGAAGCGGCCAAAACGCCTTCCTTGAGTGCGCCGCCCACGGAAGCGGTGTACTTGGATGTATCGTACTTGCCGTAACCCACCGAACCACTTGCCCAGAAATCATCACCGGGTGTGCGGCTGTAGACCTTGATTGCTCCGGCGATCGTGTTACGTCCGTACAAAGTGGCCTGCGGTCCGCGCAACACTTCAATACGCTCAATATCATTGAGGTCGAGATTCGCTGTGGCGAGGCGGCCGCGGTATACATCGTCCATGTAAAGGCCGACCGGAGACTCGGAAACGTTAAAACCCGGATTCTGCACGCTGGCACCACGGGCATGCACCTGCATGGCTGAGCCGTTGGCTGTGACCGCGTAGGTTTGTAAATTCGGCACATTGGCGCCGATGTCACTTGTGTCGTTGATCTGGAGTCTTGCGATGTCTTCTGCGCTAAAGCCGCTGACAGCAAGGGGCACATCCTGGATCGATTGCTCCCGACGCTGTGCTTCCACGACAAGTTCTTCTATCTCGGCGAAAGCCGGACCCGCCACAATCAAAAGCATCAGTCCCAGCAGCCCGGTATGATCATATCTGTACATAGTCTTATCACCCCCCCTAGTTGATTGAATAGTAGCAATTTAATTCTGCGAACGTTGCATCAGCTGATGCAGGGGCCAGACCTGGTCGGGTCCGGCTTCGCATGATTCATCAGGGCATCAGGGCATCAAAAAAGCCCGGTTGTACGACCGGGCTTTTTTGGCCTTGCCAGAAGACAAACGGCGGATCAATCAGTCGACAAGCTCACAGGTAATTTTTCGGTTCTCATCTAAACCGGAAACCCGAATTTCCACACCCATGTCACGGGCATAACCGAGGAGTCGCGGTTTGGTCCACTTCTCGTGTATTTCTTCTTCGGTCAGATCAAACTGGCCGAGTTTGCCGGCAGCGTCGAGGACGACCTTGAACGGGGATGTCCAGGTTCGCCGGCCTGGTTCACCTTCGGTGTCGAGCGCAAGGGCATAGTGACAGGCAGTGCGGTCGAACAAACCCACCAGCGCGATTTCCTTTTCGCCGGTTTTTTCAATGATTTTTTTCATGCGCTCATTAATCGGCTTCATTGTCTCGATGTCATGGGCGACATACTCAGCCAGATTGTTAGTGTTTTTCGCAAACTGAATGGCCATTAAATGGGCCTTGACCAGTGGGTCGTTGAATTCGTGTGCGTATCCGGCATGGTTGCTCAGCATCTTGAGCACCACGTTGATTGATTGTCCCAGTTCCTGCTCGTAGCCTTCGAAGCCACTGTTCGTCTTAAAGCTCTCGACGACACTGGATTTCTTCGCTTTATGCGGGGCTACTTCCGCTACTTTTTGTGCTTCTGCCATGAGTCTAGCCTCGAAATTATAGTGTTGTTCTGCATCGTTGAGCATACTCGCGGGCGCGGGTATGGTGCTGTACCTGTCTTTATGATCGTCCGCGCAATGGCCAGATTACGCCACATCCCGCGTAATCAGAGGTTTTTGAGTGAAAATCACTTCCTCAGGCAGCCCCCGGCTATGGTCATGAATCGATGGCATCGGGCGGGCTGATTTGGCAGAGGAACGACCCATGTATATTAATTTCTGGTATCCGGCCGTCCTGAGCACGGAGTTGACCGACAAGCCGGTCAAGGTCCACATGCTGGGTCAGGACTTCGTTGTTTTCCGGGATGCTGACGGGCAGGCGCATTGCCTGGCCAACACCTGTGTTCACCGCGGCGGCGCGCTGTCCGGCGGCAAAATCAAGGGCGACTGCGTGGAATGTCCCTATCACGGCTGGCAGTTCGACGGCGAAGGAAACTGCCGGCGCATCCCGTCACTGGGGCCTGACGCGAAAATTCCGACACGAACCCGCGTTGATGCTTACCCGATTAAAGAAAAATACGGAGTAGTGTTTGCCTTCCTCGGGGACCTGGCAGAAGCCGACCGGCCGCCGATGATGGAAATTCCTGAATACGAAAAACAGGGCTGGCGACCGACCCATCTTGTCTATGATGTGAAATATAACTATGAGCGGTCCATAGAAAATGGCTTGGACCCTGCTCACAATGAGTTCGTCCACCCTACTCACGGCTACGAGGGTGCGAACGAAGGTTATAAAATCAACGACCTGCGCTGGATCGGCGACGGTGTCTGGGGGCCCGCCTTCTTTCATAAATTCAAATCGCCGCCCTCCAGGGACAAGGATTTCGCCAAGATCAAGCAGGCGAGTGAATCACGTGAGGCCGGGTCCGGGACTTTCGGACCGAACCACATGTGGACTTACATCCGGCTTTCGCCGGGCAAGGAATTGCATCAATACATGTACGAAACGCCGATTGATGAGTACAGCACGAAAATATTCCTTATCAATTTACGAAGTGCCTTCCTAGAGCCCGAGATGGACAAGAAGGTCAACGAGATGAACTGGATGGTGGCCAGCCAGGATATTGATGTGCTGGGCGAACTGCATCCGGTCATCACGCCGCCGACCAATACGAAAGAATTCATGGTGCCGGCCGATGAGCCGATATTGCGCTACCGGGAAAAGCTTAAGGAGTTCGAGGCCCGGGGATGGCGGATTGACAGTGATCAGGTGCGCCGTGACCGTAACAAAGTGGCCTATGCGGTCCCCGGCCCGGCGCGCAGGGGCTCCAGGGGATGGGTTCTGGATTCCGTGCCGCTGGTTGCCGGCGACGGGTCGAGTGCAACGTTAAAGGTCGCGGAGAGTTAATTGTGATCGTCAGTCGTTGCGGCCGGTCGGGATGTTGCAGACCGTTGGTTTCAGTGCGAGTATTGGCGGGCTAAGCGTGGCCGGAAGATTTCCAGAATAATTGATACTCTGGCGCGCAGCTTTGGCACGAACGAAAAACAAGATGCTGTGCCCAGGTGCTCATTCAGCGCGGCTTAAACTCCGTTCCGCCCGGAGTCGGGTCACTGTGAGTCGGTTGGAACGTGCGCCTGACAGGCAAAGAATACAAAGATTAAAGAGGGAAGCTTCATGTCAACCGCAGCAGATCAAAATTACGCCGGTGTCTGGGACGGCAAGCTTGGGTTCGGCAGAAAATCCGCGATCATTGTTATAGACCTTCTGAAAGGCTACACGACCGAGGGTTCGGCGCTATTTGCTCCGGGCGTAGTCGAATGCGTTAAACAAATGCCCGATTTTCTTGATCTTGCACGTGAAAAAGGCGTGCCACTGATTCATACGCAGGTGCGTTACACGCCGCCTGATTACCTCGATGGCGGCATCTGGGTCAAAAAGGCACCGGTGCTTCGGGATCTTGTCGAAGGCAATCCATATGCGGAATTCTGCGATGAAGTTGTGCCGCACGAGGGTGAGGTTGTTATTACCAAGCAATACGCCAGCGCGTTTTTCGGCACGTCCCTGGTGCCAACGCTGGTAGCATTGGGCGTGGATACTTTAATTATTACGGGATGCACGACATCCGGCTGTATCAGGGCAACGGCCGTCGATGCTGTTCAGCACGGATTCCGGCCGATCTGCGTTCGCGAATGTATCGGTGATCGTCACGATGGTCCGCATGAAGCGAACCTGTTCGATATTAACGCCAAGTACGGGGATGTGATCAGTAAAGCCGAGGCCGTCGAGTACCTGAACGGATTGTGATGCCTGATAAGCACGTGAAAGCGAGATTACCTGACTATGACTAAGCACGGGGGAATGAAAGATGAGTGAACTGACCCAGAGCCAACATTACGATTTCATTCCGATCATTGATCGTGAACCGTTCAAGCTGCCTGATGGCGCTCGGGTTGCGGTCATGCCGTATATCAATATCGAGCATTTCCCGGCCGCGATCAAAGGGACGCCGCTGATTCCCGGCACCGCAATTTTCAGCCCCGACCCCCTGAACTATGGCTGGCGTGACTACGGCAACCGTGTCGGCCTGTGGCGAATGATGGAACTCATGGATCGAGTTGGAATGCGGGGCACGGTCTGCCTCAACGCCGAGATTATCCGTGAATATCCCCGGATCATCGAAGAAGGAGAAAAGCGCAAATGGGCATGGATCGGTCACGGCGTTAATAATGCACCGGCGAACTTCATCGGTAATGTGACGGGGGCCGACGGCAGTATCGAGCATGCGCTGAGCGAGGACAGGGAGCGTGAGATTATTCAGGCAACGCTGAATCCAATGCAGGAGGCCCTCGGTCGCAAGACCAGGGGTTGGCTGAGCCCGTTCCTGACGCACACTGACAACACGCCGCGTTTGCTGGAAGAATATGGCGTTGAATACCTGTGCGATTACACAGCGGATGATCATCCGTTCAGATTTAACACGCCGAAAAACAACCTGATCTCAGTGCCGTACACGGTCGAGATTAATGATATTCCGGTGTTTCTGAACATGGGGCTTTCCTCGGAGGCGTTCGGCGACATGATCATTGATCAGTTTGACGTTCTCTACGAGGAGGGCGCAACGAATGCCCGATGCATGCCGATCTGCCTGCATACTTTCCTTGTCGGGCAGCCGAACAAGTTCAAGCATCTCAAACGCGCCTTCGAATACATCACCAGTCACGACGATGTCTGGTTGACCACCGGCGATGATATGAATGACTGGTATCGTCAAAATTACATGTAGCGAGCTTTCAGGAGGAAACAAGTTAATGACCAAAAGAGTACAGGACACCGCTCCGCCCCGTTCCGAGGATGTGAACAAGTGGCTTAAACAGAATATTGCGGAACAAAAAAAACGTCACCGGCAAATCATGCAGGAAATGAACGTGGAACTCGCTCCAAAGCGGGTCAAGTGGTACAAGAAATTTCTGAAAGATGTGTCGACGACCGGTTTCAATGTCACGGGTGACATGAAACGCATCATTGAAAAAAAGGATTTGCCGACGCAGCCCAAGCGCAAGGACAAGGTGGTCTTTTGATCGCGTTCGTGCAAGAGACCCTGATGATATTAACAATTAAGGAGAATTAGAGTGGCGCGACCTCATATCGAGCCCTACGTGGAGCTGGACACGCCTTATAAGAAGTTCGACATCTCGGGCTTTAAGGGCAGTGAATATAAAGTCCTGTCAATGGACGTTGACAACGGCGCCTGTACGCTGAAGGTCAGGTTTAACGGCGGCTATAAACGTAAACCGGGTCTGAGTTATTCGGACTGTGAAATATTTGTACTTGAAGGGCGCATCAGGGTTGGCGATGAAGTCTGGACACGCGGCCACTACGCGTTCATCCCGGCCGGCATGCACATCGGTGCGATCAGTATTCCGCAGGGCGCCGAGGCGCTGGTGATGTTTAACGACTGCGAGCCAAGCTTCGAAGAGTCGGACCGGAATCACCAGTTCGCGCTGACCGCTGCTTACATGTCGCTGAATACCTACAGTGACGCGCCGTGGGCGCCGGGCAACATTGTGAATCCGTCTGTTGCGTCAGGCTGCCTGATCAAGCCATTGCATTATGATCCACTGACCGAGGCGATCAGTTTTCTGTATTGCATGACGCCGCAGTTTCGTCAGGACAACATTTCCTACCACGATTCTGCCGAAGAGAGCTATCACATCTGGGGCACATCCTGGATGATGCAGTTTGGCTACCTGCCGACCGGCGGTTATTTCTGGCGTCCGGAGTACATTAACCACGGTGCTTTCCGCTGTGAACTGGGTACGATCGCTTTCGGCCGCACGGATTCGAAGTTGCATAATTACTTTCACTTCAATCCATGGTCGAATGTTGATGAAAACAAACTGCGTGCTGCCGCGCACCTGTATCGTCAGCGACCACAGCTGTATCAGTGGGCTGCTTCTGAAGGTCATAATCATCCACATGGTCCGCAGGATTTTGAGCACCCTCATTACCATGACGATCCTCAGGTCCGGCACATTCACGGGGATGAGCCGATTCCGCTCGAGGAACAGGCGGTCGCCGTGGCCAGGAAGCAGACAAAGAAAAAGTCAAAGAAAAAATCTGCTTCTAAAAAGAAGGTGACCAGGAAAAAAGTGACTAAAAAGAAAGTGGTCAAGAAGCAAGCGAAGAAAAAGGCAAAGAAAAAAGTTAAAAAGAAAATCCGGAAGCGGTGATTCTTTTTCTCTCATACGAAACGGGCTGTTCAATTGAACAGCCCGTTTTTCCAAGCAGACGCTCATGCCGATATTACTGACGACTATTGTTCTGTCAGGCTTCGGTTTCGGACTGGTCCTGCCGGGATTCCTGTTCGCGGCTCAGAACCTGGGCGCGGCGACCTGGGTCGCCGCTGCCATTGTGGGTTTGTTTTCAGTCGGTCAGTTCGTGTCGACCACTATTTGGGGCCGGCTCAGTGACCGGTTTGGCAGAAAGCCGTTGCTGGCAGTCAGCCTGGCTGGCCAGGCAGGCAGTTATCTTTTGATGGCGCTGGCTGAAGATCTCTGGCTCATGGCCTTCGCCCGCCTGATGACGGGTCTGACATCGGGAAATATGTCGGTGGCAATGGCCTACATTTCGGATATCACGCCACTGGAAAAGCGTGCCGCAGGTATGGGCTATGTGGGCGGGGCTATCAGTCTGGGCTTTATATTCGGCCCGATGGTTGGCGGATTGCTCGGCGGTGTGGATGCGCAGTCTGCAAGCTTGTTCTGGCCGGGCATGACTGCGGCCGTAGTTTGTTTCGTGACGTTTCTTGCGACCATGATTTTTCTAAAGGAAAGTCTGCCGCCCGAAAAACGCGTAAAGCCGAATGACGAAAAAGAATCGGGCGGATTTTCTGCAGTAAAGCGAGTTCTGTCTCGACCGATTATCGCGCGCATGATTATGGTCGGCTTTATGGTCTACCTTGCGCAAGCACTGTTTGAGACGATTTTTCCTTTCTGGTCGGAAGCACGTTTCCAGTGGGGACCGCGGGAAGTCGGTTACAGCTTCACTTATCTGGGTCTCGTGGTCGGTATTGTTCAGGGTATTCTGGTTGGCAAGCTCGTACCAAGGTTTGGTGAAGGCAAGTTGGTGGCGACCGGGCTGCTCAGTTACATGACGGGGCTTTTAATCATGACCCAGGCACCTGTCTGGCAGGTCATGATGTTGGGAATTACGTTCACAGCGGGTGGCGGTGCATTGTTCATCACAACCATGACCAGCCTGGTTTCGAAGCAGGCCGGTCCCAGGGAGCAGGGGCTGGTCATGGGGGTGTACCAGTCCGGCAGCTGGATGGGCCGTTCGGTTGGTCCGCCGATGTCGGGAATTCTGTTTGAAGTTGGTATTCAGCTTCCGCTGATTGTAGCGGGCCTGATCCTGATGCCCTGTCTTGCCTTACTCAGCGGTATATTCAGGCGTATCCAATCTACGGAGGAATCGGGCCCGGAATAGTCCGGCCGGAATTTACCATGCGGGTTGGCTGGAACCGGGCTTGGCGCCGACCAGGGTTCCGCATATATTGAACGCAAGAATTCGAGGGGGATGAGTTGCATGTACATTAATTTCTGGTACCCGATGGCCGTCGGTGAGGAATTGACGGATCAACCCATGAAGGTTCGGGCGCTCAACCTTGATTTTGTCGTGTTCCGCGATGGGTCAGGTACTGCGCGGTGTTTGAGTAACACCTGTGTTCATCGCGGCGGATCGCTGGCTGGCGGAAAAGTTGTCGGTGACTGCGTTCAGTGTCCCTATCATGGCTGGCAGTTCGACGGACAGGGTCATTGTTACCGCATCCCGTCGCTTGGGCCTGATGCGAAGATCCCGGCCCGAGCCCGGGTCGACGCCTACCCGGTTGAGGAGCAATACGGAATTATCTTTGCGTTTCTTGGCGATTTGCCCGAAGACGAGCGGCCGCCGCTCTTAAAACCCGCTGAGTGGGGTCAGGAGGGCTGGCGGGCGACGATGCAGAATTACCAGGTTAAATGTAATTACGAACGTTCCGTTGAGAACGGCCTTGATCCCGCGCATAACGAATTTGTACACAGCACACACGGGTTTGGCGGCGAGAATGCCGAATACCATTTGAATGACCTGCGCATGGACCACAACGAACCCTGGGGTCAGGGGTTCTGGCATACCTTTCACTCGCCGAAACTGCCCGAGGGCGAGATGCGCAAGCTGCGGGATTACGAAGGAGAACTCGAAGCCGGCACCGGTCATCTTGGGCCGAATCAATTGTGGACCTTTATTCATGTAACGCCGGAAAATTCTTTTCACCAGTACGCCTGGGAACGACCGATTGATGAAAACACTATCCATGTTTATTTTGTCACCATGCGTAACTGTGTCCTGGATCCCGGGCAGGACGAGATGATCAAGGGTCGAAACTGGTTTGTTGCCAAGGAAGACATCGCTGTCATTGAAAAACTGCGCCCCGTGATGACACCGGAGTCGACCACCAGGGAATATATGTTGCCGGCCGATAAAGTCATCGTGATGTATCGTGATAAATTGCGCGAGTGGGATGCCCGGGGATGGCGTATCGATATGGATGAGGTGCTGCGTAATATTAAGAAAGTGGCTTATGCCATCCCGGGCCCGGCCCGCCGGGCTGCAAAGGGCTGGGTGCTTGATGAGGTACCGCGACTCAACGGCCAGGCAGCCGATATTTAATTACGACAGAAGTTTCGTGCCCCGGCAGGTGCAGTTTTTCGGATAAGGAGACAATAAAAAATGTTGATTTGCTTCAGAGCATTAATTTCTTGCAGGGCACTGGTCCTGGGGCTGCTCTGTCTGACGGGCCTGATAACGGTTCAGGCGGAAGAACAGGATCAGTTTGGCGATGATTATGTGCCCACAGTTTTTATCACCGGCTCTAATCGGGGTATAGGGCTTGAGTTTGCCCGACAGTATGCCGAGCGCGGATGGCGGGTCATCGCAACCGCACGAAAACCTGACCAGGCCGAAGAGCTGGCAGCATTGGCTACGGACTGGCCGGAAACCGTAATTGTCGAGCAGCTTGACGTGACGGATTTTGCGCGTGTGGATGAACTGGCGGAAAAGTACAAAGACACACCTGTTGACGTGCTGCTGCACAACGCCGGCATCAGTGGCGGCGCAATGAGTCAGATGTTTACAAAAATGGAGTTCGACAAATTCCAGGATGTCCTGTTGGTGAATACAATTTCGCCACTAAAAATATCTGAGGCGTTTTATCCTAACGTCAGGGCCAGCCGGGACAAGAAAATCATTACAGTCTCGAGCAGTGAGGGATCAATTGGCTCAGTGGATGCGGCACGCCTGTATTTTTATCGGGCCAGCAAGGCAGGCGTGAACATGGCGATGGTAAACCTCGCGTTTCAGCTCAAGCGCAAGGGTATCAGTGTGGGCATGGTGAACCCGGGTCCGACGGATACGGATTTTATGGCGGGTCTGCCAAAATCCATGTTGCGGCCCACGCCGGTCGCCGTGACGGACATGATGCGAAATATTGATGGGCTGACAGTGGAAACCACCGGCACCTTCATGCAATACGACGGGACAATTCTGTCCTGGTGATCGCGCCGGGACAGTTCCGAACAGCAAAAAGCCCCGGATCATATGATCCGGGGCTTTTTTTTAACGCGTCTCCCCGTTATACAAGCCGGTCGTGATTGCGGTGGTTTGTCCGACGAGCTCTAGCCCGGGTATTGTGCGATACCGGCCAGAGAGCGCTGCACATTAGTGTCCGCTGTTGCAAGGGCTTCCCCGCTGCCCAGGTCCAGTTTCATCACAGCGCCCGTGAAAAAGTTTCCGATCAGTGCGACACCCGGTTCGACAGAGGTACCCAGCGATGCCCAGCCCATGCCTTCTGTATTCCAGGTCTGTATTGCTTCTCCGCTGTCCGGGTCCAGCTTTTGCAGGAAGAAGCCTTCACGGAAGTTGGCTTTGATGTACAGCAAAGTGCCGTCGGGCTGAAAGCCTGCGATCATGGCCATGTCGCCACTTTCCTTCGAGTAGGTGATCAGATCCGGGAGTTGCCGGTCGGCTTCCAGATCGTAACGGAAGAGTCGGTTACCCAACTCGGAGTTATAGATCAGGGTTTTGCCATCGGACGCCAGCGTCGATGAAGTCACGCCCAGGAACCCGGGCATGCCGCCATGACTCTCGGTTTCGTACTCTTTGATCATTTCCCCGTCAGGCGTGCATTTGAACACGTGGCCGTCGCCGAAGCGTTCGGTGCCCGGCATGAACGACAAGGTGGTCTTGAGCGGCCGGTCCGGCGGAAGTTTAACCTCGGCTCCTACGAGATGTTCGCCAAGATAGACGTTACCGTCCGGGGCAAAGTTGATATTGGAGAACGAGCGAGCAGGGAACTTGGCCGCGGGCAGTTGCTCACCCTGCGGGCTGACTCGAATCACCTGGTAGCCCTGGCTGTCGAATGCCCAGAGTGTACCGTCCGGGGCGAATTTGAGGCCACCGACCAAATGGGTGGTTCCTTCGGTCCACA
>PVMS01041354.1_pt1 | contig 11376 bp, 9 predicted proteins | sample 1853461 | NCBI WGS metagenome assembly PVMS01 (sample SAMN08582032, study PRJNA380276) | Marine sediment metagenome, whole genome shotgun sequencing project. | isolation source: ocean sediment barecode stripped | collected 2017
ATTTAATATTACAAATTTACGGGATAGTGTCAAAAAAAAAAAGAGCCTCAATTGAGGCTCTTTTTTTTTTGACATTTTTGAAATTATATCTTTTTCAATTGTTGTTTCATCATTTTAACTTGATCTGCCAAAACGCCTTGAGTATCTAATTTTTTGGCCTCATTAATTAACATAGTAGCTTCGCGCTTACGTCTTTTAGACATAGCAATACCACCTAATTGTAATTTCGCCATAGCGATATCATGATTCATACTTAAACCTAATTTCAACGCTTTTTTAAAGAATTTTTCGGCTTGAGTTAAGTTTGTTTGAGAAATCAGGATTCCTTGTAAAAAATTATAATACCCTTCTTGTTTTTGAATGAGAGCACTTTTTGGACTTTTAATATATGCCAACCATTTACCAGCACCAGCAAAATTTTGTTTTCTTAATTGCCAAAAGGCCAATAAGATAAATTCGTTTTTAAAGTAAAACAGCACAAAAATACCAGCTAATAGAACTATTGAAATTCCATTCATTATATTTCCTTCAATGAATTGAAATACCGACCAAACTAAAATTCCTCCTGCGATTACTAATTTTATATATTTATTAAACATTGATAATTATTTTTTAATAGTTTGCAAAGTTACGTTTTTGCAATGATTTTAATTATTTTTTATAATGTTTTTTAAACTGAATATAAGCCAACACAGAAATCACAAATACAATAGCTACTGAATAGTATACAAAAACAGGTGTAATTGCTTGGTCTCCGCTTGCGTACGAATGCAATCCAGATAAGTAAAAGTTTACCCCAAAATAGGTCATTAAAATGGATGCAAACGCAGCTATAGAAAATACATTAAATGTAAATCGACTTCTTATTCCTGGAACTAGGCGTATATGTAACACAAAGGCATATATCATAATACTAATTAAGGCCCAAGTTTCTTTAGGATCCCAGCCCCAATAGCGTCCCCAACTTTCGTTGGCCCATTGTCCACCTAAAAAGTTTCCTATTGTTAACAACACTAACCCAACAGTTATAGCCATTTCATTTATAACTGTAATTTCTTTTATTATAAGTCCAACTTTAGCTTTATTCTTTTTAGTTGTTAATAGCATTAGAATTAAGGCTATTAAGCCTAAAATCATTCCTAAAGCAAACGGTCCGTAACTTGCAACAATAATGGCTACGTGAATCATTAACCAATATGAATTTAATACCGGTTGAAGATTTGCAATTTCCGGATCCATCCAGTTCCAGTGTGCTACCATTAAAATGAATGCGGTTAAAAATGCGGTCGCAGCAATCGTCATCGAGGATTTTCTTCCAAAAATTAAACCAAATAACATGGTTGCCCAACCAACATAAATCATAGATTCATAGGCATTACTCCACGGTGCATGTCCACTAACAATCCAGCGAGCAATTAAGCCTCCGGTATGCATTAAAAATAGCCCAATAATTACGGCAGTACTTCCTTTAATTAAGAAATTAATAACTTTATTGCTGTTGAATATTTGAAAAATAACAAACAAAAACATCAATGTCCCAATGTACATATAGTAGCTAAAAAGCTTTTTGAATACGTCATATTTATTGTAGGCAATTTCTAAATCAATTTTTGTATCAGAAGGATAAACATCACTTCCATATTTCTTTTGGAAGTTTATAATTCCATCTAAAATTTCATCGGCCGTAGTGTAATCGTTTTTCGTTGTTGCTTCTGCCAAAGTTTGAATATAAATAGGTAATATTTGACGTACAAAAACAGAATCTTGTCCTTTAAAGTTTGCCTGATTAAGATCATTATGAGAAACCCATTTATTATTGGCATCATTAGGAATTGGGAAAATGCGAATAATGGCTCCAGTAATTGCTGAATATAATAAATTGACTCTCTTGTCAACATTAATTACATCTTTTTCAAACTTACTTTTTATATTACTCTTTTGAGCTTCATTTTGATATTCACCCAACTTATAATTTCCTTTATCATCAAAATAACTTGATAACGGAGCATATTTTTGATCGTGAGGAATGCCTAAAATATCTCTTAATTTTGTATTTCCTTTTTCAACATAAATAATTGGAATTTGAAACCAAACTCTTGGGTTTTGTTGAATTGATAAAAAGACCTGAGTGGCATTCATTCCTTCATAAGTGTCACTTTTACTAACTTTTCTTAATAATTCAGATGCATAAGTATGTACTGGCTTCATTCGTCCACCTGCATCTTGAATTACCACTTTGCTAAATTTATCGGCGTGTGAAATAGCAATTCGTTAGCAGTTAAAACCGAATCGATTTGCGCTGCTGTTATGGTATGATTATGTTCTTGTGAAAAAGCGATACTTGAAATTAAAAGTAGTGCAATTGTTGAAAGAGCTGCCTTTTTCTTTTTAATTTTTCGGAGTTTTTTTCTTAAAGAATGAAATCGAGTTCCTTTCATAAATAAGATTAAGATTAATCCTGCATACAATAAAAAATATCCAATATAAGTGATAGTTGAACCCCAAAAATCATGATTTACAGATAAGTGAGTTTCCTCATATTCAGAAGTAATATTGTAGCTAGACTGAAAGAACTTGTAGCCTTTATAGTTTAAAATATTATTCATATAAATTCTGAAATCAAAAGTCTCGCTAGGGTCAATTACAGTGACTTCACTGGCAAAAGACATGGGACTGTTAGATCCAGGATATTTATCTAATTGGAAGTCATTTAATTTAATACTAAAAGGTAATGACATTTGCATGGCGCCATAACTCATTCTGAAATTTAAGTTCCCAACTGAAAATATAGTTGGAGGTTGAATGGCAAATTTACTCCCGCTCATTTTAACTTCTTTAGTTTCATCACCTACTGTTACATCAAATGTAAGTTCTGCTTTCGAGTTTTGATCTTTATCTCCAGATACCGTTTTATATTCACCTTTAATTGGCCCACGAGGGATCACAAATTGTAAACCAGCAATGTTGTGAACTGCCAAAAGCGAAAAGTCTTGAACAGAATCTTTAGTAATCACGCCATCAAATTGGTCGGCCATTCTAAAGAAATTTCCATCAACAGCAGTTTCTATTGTTAAATTTCCATTCTTGGATCTTAAATCAATCGTATTTTTATTAGATGAATCAAATCCAACTAATACTCCATGAACAAGTTCAGACGACCCTTTTTGTATGTAATGATTGTGTCTTCCGCCACCGCCAGATTCAACAAATAATAAATATTCGTTGCCAGTTTCACTTTCTTCGAATACTGAAGTAGCATTTGGGATATAATTTGTTAATTTAATATCAACATCGGTATCTCTAAAATCTGTTGAATAACTAAAATTATTACTTCCTAATGAAGATAATAAAATTGGAAAATGTACAGGTTCTTTTTGTTCATTTCCATCGTTAACAACAATACTTATATAATTTTTTTCAGAAAGAAATTTATTTGTTACTGCACCTTCTTTTATTGGCATAATTCCTTCAAAACTAATATAGCGTGTTATTCCAGCACCAATAATAATAAGTAAAAAAGATAAGTGAAAAAGTAATACTACTAACTTCTTTTTTCTTAATAATCGATATTTGAAAATATTTCCAAAAAAGTTGATAGCAAATAAAATCATAATCCATTCGAACCACCAAGCATTATAAACCAAGGCTTTTGCTGTTTCTGTTCCAAAGTCATTTTCTATAAATGTTGCAACACCCATTGCCATTGCAAAAACAAGAAACAAAACAGCCATTAAACGAGTTGAATAAATAAAAGAAAGAAGTTTGTTCATTAGATAAATTTTATTATTAAAATAAATGAAATGCAAAAATAATGATATTTGTCATATAATCACTTTTTAATGATTGTTTTAACGAAATTATTTTTCACAAATCAAGGCTGTAAATATACAAGTAACTTTTATTACATTGAATGACTATTGTCATAAAAAAAAGAGTCAATTTGAGCGTTTTTTGTAGTGTGAAAAAATAAATTTTGTAAGTTTGTTTGAAAGAAATTACTAGATGAAAAAACTTAGTTTTTATCAACTTCATTATAATAGTTATTTGAATATAAAGCGGCCAAAATGCTTCTGTAAATAACCACTTCAATCATGTGTGATTAATTCACATAAAATTCTTTTTTTCTAAATTTTAAAACTTATTATTATGGAATTACCATATGCAGAACCGTATAAAATAAAAATGGTTGAGCACATAAAGCGCTCAACAAAAGAACAACGTTTAAAATGGATTAAACAAGCAGATTATAATTTATTTAATTTATCATCAGACAAGGTTTTTATTGATTTGTTAACAGACTCTGGAACTGGTGCTATGAGTGATCAACAATGGGGAGAAATGATGATTGGCGATGAAAGTTATGCAGGATCTTCATCATTTAGAAAGCTTAAAAAAACTGTAAAAAAAATTACGGGCTTCAAGTATTTTCTACCAACTCATCAGGGAAGAGCTGCGGAAAATGTATTGTTTTCAGTGCTTGTGAAAGAAGGTGATGTAGTTCCTGGAAATTCACACTTCGATACAACCAAAGGTCATATTGAATTTAGAAAAGCAACAGCCGTAGATTGTACTATCGACGAAGCTTTTGATACTTCAGTTATTCACCCTTTTAAAGGAAACGTTGATTTAAATAAGTTGGAAAGAGTATTTAAAAGTCATCCAATAGAAAAAATACCATTTGTTGTATTAACGATAACTTGTAATAGTGCAGGAGGTCAGCCAGTATCCGTTCAAAATACTAAAGCTGTTTCAGAATTATGCAAACAATATGGAATTCCATTGTATTTCGATGCTGCACGTTTTTCTGAAAATGCCTATTTTATTAAAAAGCGTGAAAAGGGGTATGAAAACAAGACCATAAAAGAAATTGTAAAAGAAATTTTCTCGTATGGAGATGGTATGACCATGAGTGCAAAAAAAGATGGTCTGGTTAATATGGGCGGTTTTATTGCGCTAAATAATGAAGATGTTTTTAAACAGGCCACTGTTTTCAATATTATGTTTGAAGGATTTATAACCTACGGAGGAATGAATGGTCGAGATATGGGTGCTTTAGCAGTTGGTTTAGACGAATCAACAGAATTCAATTATTTAGAAAGCAGGGTAGAGCAGGTTGCATTTTTAGGTAAGAAATTAGCTGATTATGGAGTGCCAGTACTACAACCATTTGGAGGTCATGCTATTTTTTTAGATGCTAATAAATTTGTGCCAACGATTTCAAGAGATGAATATAGAGCGCAGGCTTTAGCAATTGAACTATATGTAGTAGGTGGGATTAGAGGTGTAGAAATTGGAACTGTATTAGCAGATAGAGATCCATTTACACGTAAAAATCGCTTTCCAGAATTGGAATTAGTGCGTTTAGCAATTCCTAGGAGAACCTATACAAATAATCATATGGATTATGTTGCTGCGGCTTTAAAAAATGTGTATGATTCTAGAAAAGAAGCAAAATCAGGATATATAATTGTTGATGAGGCGCCAATAATGAGGCACTTTACTGTTAAATTTAAAAAAATATAATATCTTTTACTCTTTATTTATTACTTTTAGCCATTAAAATAAATTGTAAATAATATATGATGTTATCACGAGCTAGTAAATATGCAATTTTATCGACGTTGTTTTTGGCAGAACATGCCAAAGTAGATAATAAAATAAGTGTGAAGGTAATTGCTGATAGTATTGATGTTCCAAGTCCTTTTTTAGCAAAATTATTTCAACAGCTAGTTCGTGGTAAAATCATTTCTTCAACAAAAGGGCCCAATGGTGGATTTTATTTAACGGAAGAAAATGGTAAAAGAAATGTATTGGATATTATTGAAAATATTGATGGCTTAAATAGATTAAGTGATTGTTTTTTGGGATTGAATGAATGTGATTCGGCCAATCCTTGTCCTGTTCATTTTATTGTAGAACCATTTAAAAATAATATTCTAGGGAAGTTTAGGGATAAGACTATTTTAGAATTTGCTAAAGAAATTTCAGAAAAAGGTCGTGTGCTTACTTTGAAAGATATCAGTCCTGATATCGAAAAAAAATAAAAAACTTATTTTTTTGATAATTGTCACTTGTTTATTAATGTGAAAATAATATATTTGCGTTATAAAAGATAAAAAGATCTTTTAATAATAAATAAATCTAGTAACCAATTAAACTTATTTAAACATGTTATCTAAAAAACAAGCAAGAGCTTTCTTTCTAGGTGGTACATTAGTAACGTTTCTTATTTTTATAGGACTTACGGTGTATTCATTATCCGAAGGGCAAGATCAATCAAATCAAGAAAACATTACCGACTCTGTTGTTAGAGGTAAAGAAATTTGGGAATCTAATAATTGTATGGGATGCCACACATTATTAGGTGAAGGCGCTTATTATGCACCTGAATTAACAAAAGTTATTGACCGATTAAATTTGAGATATGATGGTAATGGAGAAGAAGTTATCAAAAGTATTTTAATGTCTGAAGCACCTTGGCAACCTAATGGAAGAAAAATGGTCGCTTATGGTATGACAGAAGCTGAGGCTAGTGATGTCGTTTCATTTTTTAAATGGATTGGAGAAATTGATTTAAACGGATTTGGAGAAATTGTAGGTGTAGATAGAAAAATATCGCCATTGGCAAAAGATAGAATTAACAACTAAACAAAAGTATTATGAAATATAAATCACAAAAAGTAGCATATTGGTTTTTTGCCCTTTCAATGCTATTGTTAGTATTACAAATTGTATATGGATTTGTAATGGGGTTCGCCCGAATAGGATTTGATAATTTACACGAATTTATTCCTTTTAACACAGCAAGAGCAGTACATACTAATTTATTAGTGGTTTGGTTGTTGTCAGGTTTTATGGGTGCAGCTTATTATATTATTCCTGAAGAAGCACAACGAGAATTAGTAAGTGTAAAATGGGCTTATGTTCAATTAATTAGTCTAGCACTAGTTGGTGTTGCAGCAGTTGTAGGATTTCATTTTAACATATGGGAAGGAAGAAAATTTCTTGAAATACCTAGAGGCCTAGATTACTTAGTAGTAATAAACGTACTGTTATTTATGGGACTTATTTTAGCTACCTTATTTAAAGGGAAACGACAAACAACTACGGCTTTAGTACTTTCAATGGGACTTTTATTTGCAGCCCTACTATATTTACCAGGAATGATACCGTTTGATAGTCAGGTAACAGATTCTTTTTTCCGTTGGTGGGTTGTTCACTTATGGGTAGAAGGTGTTTGGGAATTAATTATGGGAGGTATCTTATCCTTCTTATTAATTAAACTTACTGGTGTTGATAGAGAAGTAATTGAAAAATGGTTGTATGTAATTGTTGGATTAACTTTCTTATCAGGTGTCTTAGGAACAGGTCACCATTATTACTATATAGGTGTAAATAAAATTTGGATAATTGTTGGTGGAATATTCTCAGCATTAGAGCCTTTAGCATTCTTAGCAATGGCATTATTTGCCGTTAACATGTATAGAAAAGGAGAAAGAAAACACCCTAATAAATTAGCATTATACTGGACTTTAGGTGCAGCAATTGTCTCTTTTGTTGGAGCTGGCCTTTTAGGATTTGCTCACACATTACCTCAAACCAATTTATATACACACGGTACGTTAGTTACCGCAATGCATGCTCACTTAGCTTTTTGGGGAGCTTATGCAATGATTGTTTTTGCAATAATTAGTTACAGTTTACCTAATATGACTGGAAGGAAATTATATCAAAGTGCTAATGGAAGAGCAGCTTTTTGGCTATCAAATGTTGGAATGATTGGTATGACCGTTGCTTTTGGGGTTGCTGGAGTAGCTCAGGTTTATTTAGAAAGAAAATTTGGAATGGACTTTATGACTGTTCAAAAAGAAATTAGTGTGCACTTTGTAGTATTAGTATTATGCGCATCTCTATTTACATCAGGTATCGTATTATTTATAATTGATTTCTATAAACACGGAAAACCTAGCGATGAAGCATTAGAAATTAAAGAATAATTTAAAAAAAGAATGAAATTGTTATAAGAGTATTGTCGAAATGTTTGTTTTTTAAATCGGAATTTTAGATTTTCGGCATACTCTGAATAACATCAGCTATGTAAAGATTAACTCAATTGTAATTTTTAGATTGATTTCCAGAGTTTAAGATTGTTAAATTAAAACTATTAATTAACACATAATTTAAGCTCTGGTTTTCTTTTTTCAACAAATTATTTAAAATAAAATGAAAATTGAAACACCATATTATCATACAATAGGTAAGGAGGTAGAAGTTTTTGAACATGCCTATAAAAATAAATTACCATTTTTATTAAAAGGACCAACAGGTACTGGTAAATCTAGGTTTATTGAGTATATGGCGCATCAATTAGGTAAAAAATTAATAACTATAAGCTGTCATGAAGAAACTTCATCTACCGATTTAGTAGGTAGATATATTATTAAAGGAGCTGAAACTATTTGGTCTGATGGACCATTAACAACTGCAATTAAAAAAGGTGCCATAATTTATTTAGATGAAATTGCTGAAGCTAGACCTGATGTTATTGTGGCTATTCACTCCTTAACCGATCACCGAAGAGAATTATTTATAGATAAATTGGGTGAAACTGTAAAAGCGCATCAAGATTTTATGTTGGTAGCTTCGTTCAATCCTGGGTATCAAAAAGGATTTAAAGAATTAAAACCTTCTACGCGTCAGCGTTTTATTGCTATTTCTTTCGCTTATCCTGAGCCAAAAATTGAAGCAGATATTTTAGTAAACGAAACAGGTGTAGAATTGGCAATCGCTAAAAAGTTAGTCAATATAGCTACTAAGGTTCGAAATTTAACAGAATTAGGATTGGCTGAAACTGTTTCAACTCGATTGTTAGTAGATGCAGCGAAATTAATCCATAGTGGTTTGCCAAAAAGACTATCGGTTGAAGTGGCCGTTGTAGAGCCATTAACAGATGATTTAGAGGTGATTGAAGCTTTGAAAGATTTATGTAACTTAATGATATAGCTCCGTATATAGTTGCTGTAACAGTTGTAATTTACGACCGAATACTGCTACTAAATATGTAAACTAAACAGTATGTTCGAACCTGATGAATATTTATTTACCAAACTTGCGTATTATTTCAAAAGACGAAGAAATAAACGTCAAGAGGCCAATATTTATGCCGTAAATTTAGAAGAAATAAAGCCACGCTTAACAATTTTCGCAAGAGCAATAACTGGAAATGCTATTGAAATTTATGAAGCTGAAAGAGAAGGTGGTTATAAAAATAATAACTTTTTTCTTCCTGTAAAGTTTTCCGATTTTTCATCTGTTGATGAAAATATTTCATTCTATTTATTTCGAGTGTTGTACTTATCTATTCAAAAGAATTTAGATTTGAATTGGAATGATAACACAGAACATGAATTAATTGAATCTCAGCAGAAAGCTGAAGAAACCTCACAAGAAGTTTTAAAATCTTTGTTTGAACAGTTTCCAATAACTAAGAAATATCACGAGAAATTTGTTCAGTTTTATGATGAAAAAGGAGATTATTCATTTATTTATGGAAAATGGATGCGTAATAATCCAGAGGATGATTCAAAAGAAAAACTTCAGAATTTCACTGATAAGGTAAATAAAGCCGAAGATGATAAACCAAAGACAATATTAAAGTCAAATGCTGTTGAAGAAATAATTTCTGTTCAAGTAGATGTAAAACAACAGGAAGATGCCGTGTTGCAACATCAATTTGAAAAAGTTGAAACTGCTGAAGAATTTGGAGGGAATTTTAAAGATTTTGATGGAGATGATGATTTAGACGATCATTCAAATGCACTGGATGAAATTAATATGAAATATACGGTTCGTGTGGATGATACTGCACATTCAGTATATCAGGCCGATTTTATTGAAAATACCACAGTGTCTGAAAGTGCCGAAATTGATCACACAGGTTACCATATTTTATATGATGAGTGGGATTATTCCAAACGATCTTATAAAGAGAATTTTTGTAAAGTGTATCCGAAAACATTGCTTAAATCTGACGTTAATTATTACAAAAAAACATTGAATGAAAACAGAGCAACTTTGGTTGGTTTGCGTAAAATGTTGACGACTGTTAATAATAAATATCAGCAACAAAGAAGACAAACACAAGGTGAAGAGTTTGATATTGATGCGATAACCGATTTATTTGTCGATGTGCATTCCGGGCATACACCTTCTGAAAAAATATACTTATCAAAAAGGAAAAAGGAAAAAGATTTATCCATATTACTATTGTTAGATATTAGTTTGTCAAGTGATGGTTATGCAGCAGGAAATAGAGTAATTGATGTTGAAAAACAGGTTTCTATTTTATTTGGTGAAATTTTAGAAGAGTTTAATATTGATTTCTCCATTGACTGTTTTTATTCGAAAACCAGAAATCATTCTTCATACATTACTGTAAAAGGATTTGATGAAGATTGGAATAAAGCAAAATTTAAAATAGGAGCGGTTGAGCCAAGTGGTTACACCAGAATTGGGGCTGCTTTGCGTCATTCTGGAGCCATGCTAGATAAACGTGAGACTAAGAATAAATGGGTGATTTTAATTTCGGATGGAAAGCCAAATGATTACGATAAATACGAAGGAAAGTATGGCGTGAACGATGTTAAACAAGCATTGAGAGAATTAAATGAGCGCCAAATTAATTCCTATGCATTGGCCATTGAAGCCAATGCAAAATATTACTTACCTCAAATGTTTGGGCAAAATCACTATCAGATTTTAACCACTCCCGTGGAAATGTTAAAATCCTTAGTGCAATTGTACGAGAAAATTAAACATAAATCTTAAGTTTATTTATCTCAATTAGGTGTTTTAATAAAATTTAACTTCACAGATTTTGTTTAAAAATATAATAAATATTAAAATGTATTAAACTTTAACAAAATAATAAAGGATAAAAAGGTATTAATATATTATATTTGCAATCGAATTAAGTTTTAAATATAATAATTATGAAAATAACTAAAGAAAATACGGTAGCAGAGGTTGTTACTGAGAATATGGGAGCAGACCATGTGTTTAGTAAATATAAAATTGATTTTTGTTGCGAAGGAGGTATGAGCCTTGGAGAAGCTTGTAAAAAGAATAATGTTGAGTTTGAAACCGTAAAGCTAGAAATTGAAAACATTAAAAATATTATAGTTGGGGATTCAGAATTTGCTGAAATGGATTTAACAAGGGCTATAGAACATACTACAAATATTTATCACAAAGATTTCAATGAAAGTATTGCTGAATTATCGCAATTAACGGCCAAAGTAGCTCATGTTCATGGTCAAGATCATAAAGAGGTAATTGAAATTAATATGTTGTTTAGCAAAATTGTAAGTGAATTAA
>PVMS01027445.1_pt1 | contig 11373 bp, 8 predicted proteins | sample 1853461 | NCBI WGS metagenome assembly PVMS01 (sample SAMN08582032, study PRJNA380276) | Marine sediment metagenome, whole genome shotgun sequencing project. | isolation source: ocean sediment barecode stripped | collected 2017
AGATGGAACTTATACAGGGCTATGGGATAGTTCAGGTGAAAGTGCTGGAACATATTGGATTGATATTTACGCAAAAGATTTACTCGATAATAATGGTGAAGCTGACAATGTCTCTACATTTACCGTGATGCAGATCTCGAGCTCCATCACAAGTTCTCCATCTCCAATAAACCTCATCTTAGGAAATGAAGTAACAGTCATAGGTTCCCTCAACCCACCTCTCACAGATAAAACAGTAACCTTGACCTTTACAAAACCTGACAGTTCAACATTTACAAGAACAGTTACAACAAACCTAGGAGACTACACAGACATATACACCCCCGACGTGGTGGGTACATGGAGTGTCTATGCAGGCTGGGAAGGAGATGTAACTCACGAAGGTGCATCGAGCTCAACATCATCTTTTATGGTCCATGTTCTTCCAGTGGCTTCTTTCACTTATTCACCTACAACAAATCTTTCAATATTTACATCCATTAACTTTTTCGACTCATCAATAGATCTTGATGGGACAATAATCTCTTGGTTATGGGACTTTGGAGACAATACTACATCCAGTTCTCAAAACCCAACACATATGTATTCAAATAAAGGGATTTATACAATAAATTTAACGATTATTGATAATGATGGATATGTAGATTATTCTTCTCAATTTATTACTATTATTAATTTATCTCCAATAGCAGATTTTACATATTCACCTGAAAGAACGATAGCAGAACAGGATATTATCTTTACAGATCTATCAGAAGATCCAGAAGGAAAAAACATCTCATATTTTTGGGATTTTGGTGATGATTCTGAATCAAATGAGAAAAATCCGATTCATAGGTATACGGAGTATGGGACGTATACTGTAAACTTGACTGTGACAGATGATGAAGGAGCTACTAATAGTCATTCTACAATTTTCACTATCAAGCTTTCTAGTTCAATAATTTTCTCAGTATTTCCATCAATAATCACGGTTGAAGATTCCGTCAATATATCGGGTTCTCTTAATCCAAGTTTTGAAGGTATAGATATTAGATTAACCTACAATATGCCTGGCGGACCAACGTTTATAAGAACTATTACAACTGGTTCAGGCGGCATCTTCAGTGACTCATATATACCCGATGCAACAGGACCGTGGAGTGTTATTTCTTCTTGGAATGGAAACTCGGTTTTTGAAGGTGTATCCAGTTTAGAAACTTTTGCTGTATCTAATATTTCAACTTATCTGTCTTGTTCAGTTTCACAAGCTATCATCATTTTAGGAGAAGAAGTAACAGTCGCGGGTTCTCTAAGTCCAAAGTTAATTGGGAAACAATTAGATCTAATATTTACTAGACCTGATAGTTCAACTTTACATATATCCGTACTAACGGACACGGTTAGTGATTACACGCACACACTTATCCCCAATATGCCCGGGAATTGGAGTATTGTAGCAAGTTGGATAGGGGAAGACAAATATGATCAAACATCGAATTCATCTGCCTCTTTTACCGTACAGGCTGCTCCAAAAGCCTCGTTTACGTATTCCCCTTCATCTAATAGCTCAATATTGTCCCTCATCACCTTTTCCGACACCTCAATAGACGTCGATGGCACCATCATCTCCTGGTTGTGGGACTTTGGCGACAACACTTCCTCAAGTATTCAATACCCAACCCACATCTATGAGGATGCAGATACATATAGTATCACCCTAACCGTTACTGATAATGATGGATACACCGACACCACTTCACACACCATCACCATTCAGGAGGCTACGGTGGCTCCAAGTCCAGTTTTAAGTTCAATAACTATTTCCGTCTCCGTATTTGCAGTACCCCTTGGTGGTTCTCCAGTTATAACATCTGGAGTAGCTCTTGGAAGTTTGATCAATGTCTCAGGCTCCATCCATCCACTAATCTCTGATGTACCCGTAACTTTAACATATACAAAACCTGACGGGTCCACCTTCGCCCGAAACGTTACGACAAACCTTGGAGACTACACAGACACCTTCACTCCTGACATGGTTGGCACCTGGGATGTCTCCACAAGTTGGGAAGGACAAGCTATTATTTTAGGTGCATCTAGCTCGTCTGAATCGTTCACTATTCTACAGCTCTCAACGTCAATAACATGTTCAGTTCTGGCTTATGAAGTGCCTTTAGGAAGTTCAATCAGTATCTCAGGCTCCATCACTCCACCAATCAGAGATACAACAATAACATTAACATACACAAGACCTGACGGATCAACATTCACAAGAACAGTTACAACTAACCCAGGAGACTACACAGACATCTACAAACCTGATGTTGAAGGCTCTTGGACAGTGATTGCTTCATGGGACGGAGACTCTATATATGATAGTTCTTCAAGCTCATCAAAATCTTTCACAATCAAGAAGTATGGTTGCCTAATTGCTACGGCTACTTATGGATCTGAGTTGAGTCCACAAGTACAGTTTCTCAGAGGATTCAGAGATAACACAGTGTTAACTACATTCGCGGGAAGCAGCTTCATGAATGTATTCAACGAGTTTTACTACTCCTTCAGTCCAAGTGTAGCATCAATTATCGCAGAAAATTCAATCTTGAGGACCATTATGAAGGGTGTTCTTTATCCGTTGATTGGTATTCTACATTTAAGTTCAACAATATTTTCTAGTTTCAGCTTCGCGGTAGAATTAGGCGTTATTTTAGCCGGGCTATTAGCAAGTGCACTTATAGGAGTAGTGTATGTTTTGCCGTTAGCATTGATATTTAGTTTTATTAAGAAGATCAAGATATCCAGAAAAATCATTCACATCATGGGTCTTATTTGGTTTGGAAGTATTATGACATTATTTATTGCAGAAGTTTCAAACTCTCCTCTGATCATGATGATATCAACAAGCGTCTTCGTTCTAGTTACGCTTTCAACTACGGTCTTAACATTTCTTAGAATCTTAACGAAACGCTTAATATAGATAATTTCCAAAAAAATTCGTTCAAGAACAAATAAAAAAATGTACGGACGTACCATCCGAAAAAGTTTTAAAGAAACAAGAAAAAGACATCTATACAATGTGGAAAGAGGTTAAGAATACATGAAAATAGCTGAAATAAAAATTGGAATGAACAACGTAACCGTGGAAGGCAAGGTCACCGATAAATCCGAGACGAGGACCGTCCAGACGCGTTATGGACAGCGTTCAGTCTGCGATACAACTCTTGAAGATGAAACAGGAACCATCAAACTGTCGCTCTGGGAAGAAGCGATCAACACAGTAAACATTGGCGATAAAATAATGGTCAGCGGGGGTTACATTACCGAATTCAGAAACCAGCTTCAACTGAATATGCCCCGGTCCGGTAAAATCGAAGTTACAGAAAAGGACCATTTTGGAATATAACATGTATTTCATTTACTAAATCCCTGCAAAACAGGGAAGTAAGATGGGAAGTCAATTAATGTCTAAGCCGTAACTGTTCAAGGAACAGCTTTACGAATCCGTGCAGTACCAGAATAACCCCTTCAATATAGACCTTTTCGTATCTAGCTTCTATGACAGGTTCATCGATTCTATATGGGGTCGAGGGGCATTGCGGGAGTTGAACTAATATGACCGATATTTTGAGACACATTTAATGGTAGCCAGAGAGTAACCAACCCCCAGAATCAGTTATACTACCCTCTTTTTTTTAGATCCTTTTGATGAATTGCTGAAGGAAAGTAAAACATATGTTTCGAATTCTAATCTCCCAGAGGAGACATGAGCATATGTTCATATATACCAATTCTCCTTTTTTTTAGAGATGGTTTACTCCCCAGATACTCCCCCTATTTCTCTCTGAATTACTGAATAGGGTTACTGCAAATACACTTTTTTTTATTTTAGTCGTTAGTTTTTTTATACATGTTTTTTATATTATAGCGGTTAATTCTCTATGTAGGTGACTATTGTTGAGTAGTAGTGAAACAACGATTTTTTCTAATACGAGCTCAAAAGATCAAATGCTTCAAACGAACATACCTGAATTCATTGTGAAAAAATATAACCTTAAAGCAGGCAATAAATTGGAGTGGAGTATACGGAATGCCCATGGTGCAGAGATTTTAGCTGTGATACCCATCAAGTGATAAAAGAATCCTTACCTTTCCCCTTTTTTTTATGCATTTAACAAATACAAATTATTCTTACAATCTTTCTATATTACTTGTTAACTAGCTTTTCTCTGGGTCATAATGACATAATCCCGTTAAACGATGAGGATGTATAACTTAATCAGAATTACATTAATTAGACCGTAGAATTTTTTTCTATCGATTCATTAACGAGCGTTTTATCATTATTAGTTTTTTTCACAATTTTAATATTTAACATTTTATTTACAAGATTTCCGACAACGAAGGATATCGTAGCTCCTAAGACTATTGATAAAATGAGATAGTATATTCCGAAGACTTTTATTCCTGAAATTTGGAGGAATATTACTGCTGAAACAACAATTTTTGAGCCATTAACAATAAACTTATTTATGATAAATCTCCGTGACACTTGAGCTTTAGCTAAACCAGAATCTAACATTGTCTTCAACACGGCATTCACCATCATAGTGTCGACACCTAAACTGCGGGCGAGAACTTTTACACCAATTCCTCCTGCAGTCTTATACATGGGCATCTTAGCTTTTTCCGTTAATTTAACGACTGTCTCACTGAAAAGTTTCTTCGCTTCTTCTGATGTTATTCCACATTTTTCACAAGCAGCGGCTTTCCGCGGCCATTTTGCTTTGCATTTTGGGCACTTTTTTCCCCCCCAATGTTTTTGAGCTGTTTCATACATTCTCTTCATCGTTTCTTTAGGGGCATCGCCAGGTTTTAAGAACTCTAAACCCTTTGGAAGTGAACCAAGATCAAGTAAGCTTTTTGGATTAACTATAGTGTTTATGACCTTTGCTATTTCTATTGTTTTGGACACTTCTCGTACTGCGCCTAAAACAGTTAAACCTGTTAGAACTGTACCGGCTGTTGCAGCAACACCGACTACTGATGAGAGGAGGTTACCGCCTATTTTTACATAAAGTGGAATGCTTAATTCATAAGTTGAGACAGTTTCTAAGATCTCATATGATAACTTAACGATGACTCTATAGGCGCCTTCAATTAGTTGAACACCTGCTTGTTGAAGATAAGGTTCAAGATTCTGAAAAATGGAATAATTCAATGTTGTGTGCGGTTGGGTTAAGATGTTAAGTTCATAGGGTAATGAATAGATTACAAAGTCAAGATATGTAAACTCAATTTCTAAGCGAGATATTTTAATGTTTGATGTATGTGTGTTGTTCCATTCAAGAAAAATATGCAGCTCTTCTTTGCTATTAATCATGAGCGCGGTTAACTCTTCCTGAGCATCGATGATATTAATATTGTTGATTTCTATGGTTACGGAAATATTTTCGTCTTGTATGGAAACTTTAGATGATCCGACTGCATTAACTGTTAATGATAAGCATATTGCAATGACTATGAAGGACATAAAATATAGCTTGCGTTTTAACATGACTTATTTAGCTCCTTCGAAAGGATACATATTTACATTTGAGAGTCTACTAATAGTAACGGATTATAAGCGAGAAACTTAAAAGCATTTTTTCGAAAAAAAGCAATATGGAATAAGATTTTGAATTCTTTTTAAGTTTAAAAATTCTTTTTATTCTTATCTCTAATGAACCATTACTAAATATCAATATATGGATTAAAAGTAAAGAACTATCAGGATATTTAATCAGACGGGTTATTGATGCTAAAACTTTCTACTTCGAGAAATCTAGCACTCAAAATATTGAATGCCTTGGTAATATCGTAAAGAAAAAACTGTAGAAAGAGACGTAAAGAAGTTATTGTAATGTCTACTAGTAAAAATATAGAGTTTAATGCTTTAGAGCTTTTCAAAGACACTAAAATCAAGCTCGTTGAGGTTATTCATCAAACAGAAGATTACTCTTTAATGGTTCAACTTTTGATTTTGGAGAATGGGAAGAAGCTTGAAGAGATGAAAATTAAGATGATTACGTGAACAGATGTGTTTATTGACACGTTGGTTTAGAATTATCTCTTCATCCGAAATCACTTGAGCTATAGAATAATGGAAAAATGAAGACAATCAAAGCAATGCTTCCCTATATTAAGAGTATCTCCCCTGCTGAAAGTATTGTTGTTTCAACACTTCTATTGTTCTGTGAAGGGCTAAATGTGATAGGTAAGATTTTTTTTAATGATGACAGAAGCCTCAGCTATTCCTGTGGACAATAAAATATGGTGATAACTGGAAAGGGTAGAAGAGCCGATATTGCCCTGTTAATAAAACCGGTTTATACTACTAACTTCAAATGGAAATCTATAATATTTTAATTAAAGACGAGAAAAAATAATTAGAGCGTTATAAGAATTTAAATTCATAATTCATAAACAATGAGTGTACTATTTGTTTATAAGATGCCCTAAGCTTATTAAATCTTGATTGTCGCCAATAAGCATCGATTTGGAGAACGAACCGTAAATGTCTGAAGAAAAGTACAATGCATTGTTAGATAAAGCTCTATCGGAGCTTCCTCAAAAAGCTGAAAAGAGGGAACGATTAGCATTACCTGAACCATCAAGTTCAATGTCAGGAAATCGTACCATTTTACACAATTTTGCGGATATTTGTACTCGTTTAAATCGGGATAAGAATCATTTTTTAAAATTTTTAGTCGGAGAATTAGCTACAGCAGGGAATATTGATGGTGTAAAAGCAAGTTTTCAGGGAAATTTTAATTATCGAATTTTTCGAAAACTTTTAGATAGATATATGGCTGAATACGTTTTTTGTCCTATTTGCCATCAACCTGATACAGACATTGTTAAGAAAGGACGATTTTTTCATTTAGTTTGTGAAGCTTGCGGTGCTACTTCATCTTTAAGAAACATATGATGTAAAACTACTTTGATTCATTCAAAAAATCTTTGGGAGAAGAAGTTTGTGAAGGAGATCTGTATAAATACAATAAAACAAGGGCGACATTTTATCGTTGCTGCTTGTGACGCTGAATTGTTAGACAAGTCTTTAGAATATGGGAAAATAAAATTTATTGTTAGAAAAGATTTCTATGGTGGATCACTTGTATTTATTGAGGAAGCTATGGAAATAATAAAGATGGGTACGATTATTAATTTAGTTGGCGAACAAATTGTTAATGGCGCTATAAAGTGTGGTATAGTCCATCCAGACGCGATTATCGATATTGCAGGAGTCCCTCACGTTCAGATAATGCGTTGATGCATATTCTTATTTTATGATTACCAAAACTTAGCACTTTTTTTTTATCTAATCTATGTATAGAATATGCGACTGAATTGAAACATAAATATTGTTAAGAGAAAGAATTGGAGTAGAATGCATAATGTTGATTTTGGTTGTTATTTAGGATTTACCATCCGATGCAAGATGGTTTATCGTATCGAAGTATACTTCAACTTAAATAGTGAGTCTTAAATGCAGAGATGTTTTTAATCTATAGTACTCAAGTATCATAACTAAATGTTTTCAGATACATTTTTCTAAAAACAACTAATATGAATATTTTAATGAAATATTGAGGTTACTAGAATTCAATGACTAATAATAATTATCTAGATGAAAGGAAGAGGAAGAGACTTGATCATAAACTGCAAGTAATTGAAAAAAGGGACCGCCTTCTTAAAAAAGACCGTACATCTGATCGAGCAGTTTTTGAAGAAGTTTTTGATAAATCAACGCTTATGGTTCTTTACAATCTCCTCAATCTAGGTATAGTTGAAAGTATATTTGGAGTTGTCAAGTCAGGAAAGGAATCTAGAATATATCGTGGTGTTGATTCTGAAGGCCTAATTATTGCGTTAAAAATATACTTAACTGTAGCTGTAGAGTTTAAGAGAATGCTGCCATATATTCAAGGTGATCCTCGTTTTAAGCGTACTAAGAATACTAAACGTGCTTTAATCTATGCATGGGCTCAAAAAGAATTCAAGAATCTTAAAAGAGCATATTCTGCAGGGATTTATGTTCCAAAACCTATTCATGTTAAAAAAAACGTGTTGATAATGGAATTTATAGGTGAAGGAAATATTCCTGTACCAACTTTAAAAGATAAACCTCCAAAAAATATCGCTACCGCGAGAAGAATGTATAAAGTGATAATTCGTAATGTTAAGACTCTCTACCATAAAGCCGGATTGGTTCATGGAGATTTAAGTGAGTATAACCTCATGAATAAGGACGGTGTACCTATCATTTTTGATATGTCTCAGTCGGTTCTCGTTGATCATCCAAAAGCTGAAGAGTTTTTGTTGAGAGATTTAAATAACTTAAACCGTTTCTTTAAGAGGACAGGTGTAGAAGTTAAAGAGACGAAAAAGCTTTACAAATGGGTTACAAAAGGTGAGTGATGAAAGATGCATATGAAGATACCTCTTAATCGTATAGGGGCTCTCGTTGGTCCAAATGGTAGAATCAAGAGAGAAATTGAAAAAAGATTTGATGTAAAGGTAGATGTAAATAGTAAGGCTGGAGATGTGGATGTAACTAGAGCCACAATTAAATCTGATCCTAGTGCTCTTTTTAGAGTACGGGATATCGTATTAGCTATTGGACGAGGTTTTTCCTCTGAAAATGCTTTCAGGCTCTTTAATGAAGAAATTGCTTTTGGTATTCTTGATCTTCGTGATTATCTGGGGAAGTCACAAGCAGATATTCAAAGAATTAAAGGGAGAATCATCGGAAAAAATGGTAAAACTAGAAAAATTATTGAAGAATACACTGAAGCAAATATCGCTATTTATGGACATACTGTCTCAATTATTGGTGAATTTGAGTCCTTTGAGGTCGCTAAAGCTGCGATTGAACTTTTAATTCGTGGAGGTCTTCATAAGAGTGTTTATAGATTTTTACAGTGGAAGAGAATTGGTTTAAAGAAGAAAAATATGGAGATATGGAAGCCTCCAGCATCAAAATTTGCGAAAGAGACAGTATAGGATCTACTTATCTCATAATGACGAATTTATGGGTCGTGTATTGTCTCCTTTAAATCAAAAAAGAGATTATTCAAGAATATTATGGTTCTTAACTGTTTATTTTTTTTAAATAAGTAAAAGTTTAGGATCAGGATCATCTATACTTAACTTACTTAGAGGTTAATTACGCCATTAGGAACGGATACACATCTCCAACAGATATTTTGATAACTCGTGGTGATGAAGCACCCACGTTTTAGTACTCTTCTAGTCACTTGATATTTTATCCCAAGTATAACATTTGTTATTTTTGTTAATTTAACTATTTATCTAAAATACTATTTTGATAGATTTCAATCATTTTATGAGCTTAAAAAATTCTATTAACGTAACTTTTATTTAGTAAACTAGTACAATTAAAAGATTAATATAATAGATTTTAAGAAAATAGGTTAACGTTTTAAGTTGATTGATATAATAAACTATGAACTAAAGAAGAAGAGGTTTCAAGATAAACAGTTCAGAGGAACTTCACATCATGGAGCTTAATATACTACTGCTTGGACTGATAATTTTAGTTAGTTTTATAGGACATATTCTCTTCAAATATACTAAGATTCCTGAATCTCTCTTCATGATATTTATTGGTTTAGCGGTTGGACCAGTCTTTAAATTGGTTGATCAATCGATTTTCATAACGTATATGCCTCTTGTTTCGACAATAACTATGATCATAATTCTTCTTGATAGCGGATTCTCTTTAACTCTTGAAGGAGCTGTTAAAAATTTAGGTAAAGCTATCAGATTAACGATCCTGGTTCTAGTTTTTGGTATGATTCTAATCTCTACTTTTATGTATTTTGTGATGGGTTGGGATTTGTTTCCAGCTCTCTTTTTAGGTTCAATCTCGTCTGGAACTACAACAGTTGTCATAGTTCATCTTCTTACAAGATTCGACGTTCCCGAGATTGTTAAAGATACTTTGATCTTGGAATCGATCTTAAACGATGTCACGCTTATTACAATGTCAGTTATTCTCTTACAGGTAATTAAGATTCAAACATTCGATTTGGGTCAAATTGTTATATCCTTTCTTGGACCCATCGCTATAGCATCCATTCTTGGATTAACATTCTCTTTGATGTGGGTTGGTATCTTATGGAAATTGTATCGAGGAGATGAGTTGATATACGTCTTCACATTGGGTTTTCTTTTCACCCTATTTGTTATCGTAGAAGTGATGGGTGGAATCGGTGCTTTAGCAATATTAATCTTCAGTCTTACACTTGGAAATTTACCCACGATTATTGATACTATTCAAGATGAATTGATTCTTCGAAAAAGAGTTCTTTCAGAATTTCAAATTGAAACGTTTCAATTTCTCAGTCAACGCTTTACGAACATAACGCGGGAAATAAAACATACCGAGATCCACTTTTCATTCATAATAAAGAATTTCTTCTTCGTCTATTTAGGAATCATTTTCAATCTTGATAATTTAAATGAGATATCACTCGTGATTAGTGGTGCAATTATCTTACTTATGTTGGTAAGCAGGTACTTTAGTGTTAAAATTTCAGCTTTGTTCGATCCAGAATTAAAAAAGTTTACACCACTTATGACACTAATGATAGCGAGAGGTTTCACAGCAACATTTGTTTCTCTTATGCCTGCTTCACAGGGAATAGAGATACCTCATTTAAAAGAGATAACATTAATTTTGGTATTATTGACAACATTAATCACAATGACTGGAACAATCTTTTATGAAAAACTAGTAAATAAAACGGCAGATATTTCAACTGAAGAACAAGATTGAATCATAGTTCTCACTCACATTTTTTTCTCTGAACAGTTACTAAATGCAGATACACGTTTTATGGTGAAATGAAAATCCCGTAGCATATTCATCTATCCTTTCAGTATTATATCTTAATTTGTAAAATAATCTTTTAAAGTAAAAAATTAATTACTCACTTAAAATGGATCAAGAGAAAAGTAGATTAGTCGATTTTTTTTCTCTTATTATCAGTTTTAATCAGTTTAATTTACCATAATTCTAATAGTTTCTTAGGATGGATTTCACTATCTGATTGGATATCTCTTCTGACAATCTCAACTAACTAAAATGTTGGAATATTAAGGGAAGAGCTTTAACCAGCTGTATGAGATCAGAAATCTAAAATTTTTTTATCCTTTAAGAGTTAATCGATTTACCTGGGATACTTTTTTAATAGCTGATTTCCTTCATTAACATATTATTCTAGTAAGTTTCTATATTTTCAAATTTTAAGAGAAGAACATTCTTAATTATACTCGAGATATATTACATAACCAAATAATTTTAAAACAGATTATTCAATTAAGAAT
>PVMS01039486.1_pt1 | contig 11373 bp, 11 predicted proteins | sample 1853461 | NCBI WGS metagenome assembly PVMS01 (sample SAMN08582032, study PRJNA380276) | Marine sediment metagenome, whole genome shotgun sequencing project. | isolation source: ocean sediment barecode stripped | collected 2017
CCCGCACCAATGGCCGTCACCATCAACACGCGTTTGAGACCTGCTTTGCCGGCACCGGTGATCATGTTTTTCGTGCCCTCAATATCCGGACGCGGTGTTTCGCCGCGTTTGCCGCCGAGGGTGTTGATCACCGCGCCGGCAAAGCAGGCATCAAACGCGTGTTGATGGTGACGGCCATTGGTGCGGGCGACAGTCAGGCGGCGGTTGCGCCGAAAGTGCTGGAAGTCCTCGGTCAGGTGCTCGACATGAAAACGATCGCGGAAAATATGCTGATCGACGCGGGTCTGGACTATACGATATTAAGACCCGGCGGCATGACCTCCGAACCGGCCGGCGGTACGGCGATCAGAACCGAAGACCATGGCGTGATGGGCGTGATATCCAGAGCCGATCTTGCGCTCCTGGTTGTTGATTGTCTTGACGACGACACGAGCATAGGCCGGATTTATCACGCGGTTGATCCGGCGATCACGCGCGAAGCCCCGCTGCAGCGGGGCGAGTCCCTGGGTGAAAAGAAATAGCGGTGACCCAAGCAGTGGGCCGGCATCGCCGCTGGTGATCGCATCCGGAAATTTAGGTATATTGCGCATCCTGTTTTCGGTGGGCGCCGCTCGCACAATTTAAAGACTGAATCAATACGGATCGTGTCCGACGGGCACCGGTTTGCGTATCCAGCGAATCATGAGGAGATGCTAAGTGATTAACAAGAAACTCTCTGGCCGACAAAGCCCCGCGCTGATACTGGCGCTGCTGTTTTGTTTTCCGATCCATGCGGCCTGGGGCGATGTCATTGTTCTGAAAAATGGCGACCGGATCACCGGCGAGATCAGCCAGATCTGGGACAAGGAAATCACCATAGAGCCGTCCTACGCCGATAACAAGTTTAATGTTGATGTAGAAGCCGTGGCTTATATTGATGCGGAACGTGACTTCGATCTGGATCTTGCCGATGGTCGAAGTGTCACGGGACAACTGATGGGCGCAGACAGCCAGGGCAATCAATTGATACTTATTGCCGGCACCACCACCGCGATTCCGCTGGCATCACTTGAGGAACTCGATGAGCCGGAAGACTATTTCGACTGGGAAAGCCATATCGATTTCAACATGGATCTAGATCGGGGTAACACGGATTCGGACGACTACAAACTGCGCGGTGATACGACCCTGAAACTCGGCGATCACCGGCATCTCGGTGATGTTCAGTTCGTTCGTGAACGACAGGATGGCTCCACGACCAAAAAGCAGGACCTGTTCCGGTATAACTATAACTGGTTGTTCGATGACCCATGGTTCCTCGGTGGCCTGGGTTCCTACGAGAAGGACCCTATCAAGGATCTGGATTACAGGTACATTCTGGGTGCGAGTCTCGGTCGGGATATTTTTAACAATCCGAGAGTTTTTCTGAACTTCCAGTTAGGCGCTGGTTACCAGAACGAGAAAATCGGCGGCGAAAATGAAGACAGTGCAGTGGGTCTGTGGCAGCTTCGATACAGGCAGGATTTATTCACCAGCGATTTCGAAATATTTCACGACGATACGGTGACGACGAATATCACGGGCCGATCAAGCACCGTGGTCAAGACATCATCGGGCCTGCGTTTCGAGGTGACGGATCTGCTCTATCTGAATCTCTCGGTGGACTACGACTGGGAATCCGCTCCGGCGCCGGGTACCGAAGATTATGATCTGAGCTTGATGGTTGGATTTGGCGCGGAGTTCGAATAACCCGCTACAGGGAGTTGATGCGCAGGTCAGACGGTTCATGGGCAGGTCACGGAGGGTTAATGATTGAGCTGACCGGCCCCCCGCCTTAATGTTTATTTAAGTTTTGCTGTTTATCTTTGGTCCACTGATGGAGAGGTAGAATAATACATCAGGACAAACGCGCTACGCGGGCGCGCAGGCGCGGGGGTTTCGTGATCGGAAGATGCTCTTATTGTGCCGGACAGAGCCCGGACATGGAATCTATCCGATAAATGTTTGCTCGTGCAGCGTCGAGTTCGGATCGATGTCCGATTCCCAGTCAGTCGAGCCGGAATCTTTCAGGCCGACAAATGCGCCGATGAATAGCGCGGCGGGTATTGATAGCACGATCCATAAAATGAGCCAGGTCATAGCTGATTACCTCAATGACTATCGCCACTTTATCGGTGCCGGGAGAAAAAATCTGTGATACACGTTGCGAAATGGGCGCTCTTTCGGCTCCGTTGTTTCACATAATTTGCAACGCCCGGGCTAGGGTGCAAGACGCTCCACCGACCAGCCATCTTTGCCAGTGGTGTATAAAAACCGGTCATGGAGTCGGTTCTCCCGGCCTTGCCAGAATTCGATGCTTTCCGGCTTGACTCGGAAACCGCCCCAGAATGAGGGTAGTGGCACATCACCCCGGGCAAATTTTTCCTTCATTTCGGCGAATTTATTTTCCAGCACCGCGCGTGCAGAAATAATACTGCTCTGTCGCGATACCCACGCACCGATCTGACTGTCTTTGGGGCGGCGGCTGAAGTACCGCAGGTTTTCGGCGGTAGAAATTTTTTCGACCGTACCGCAAATTTTTACCTGCCGATGAACCTCGTGCCAATAGAACAGCAGGGCAACATTGGCGTTGTCTGCGATATCACTGGCTTTGCGGCTGCCAAGATTCGTATAAAAAACGAACCCGTCTTCATCATAATATTTAAGTAGCACTGTTCGCAGTGAAGGGCGGCCGTCGGCTGATACGGTTGCCAGACTCATTGCGTTGGCGTCCATGGCCTCAATACCGAGCGCCTGTTCGAACCACTGGTTAAACTGCGCGAAGGGATCAGGGTTGAGATCACTGCGGTGTAAAGGGCGATTGCGATACTCGCGTCGCAGGTTCGCGAGGTCTTTGCCGGCGATGTGTATCAGGTCTTCGTTCACGGACGGCTCAGTTGAAGGCCTGCAGACCGGTTTGTGCCCGGCCAAGGATCAGCGCGTGGATGTCATGCGTGCCTTCGTAGGTGTTGACTCCTTCCAGATTCAGCATGTGCCGGATGACGTGATATTCATCGGAGATGCCATTTCCACCGTGGATATCCCGGGCGGTACGTGCGATGTCCAGTGCTTTGCCGCAGTTGTTGCGTTTCAAAAGCGAGATTGCCTCGGGCATCAGCCGGCCTTCATCGGCGAGCCGCCCAAGTCTGATGCAACCCTGCAACCCCAGCGTAATTTCGGTCTGCATGTCGGCAAGTTTGCGTTGAATCAGCTGTGTCGCGGCCAGCGGCCGGCCGAACTGTTTGCGTTCGAGCGCATAGTTACGGGCCGCGTGCCAGCAAAATTCGGCTGCGCCCATTACGCCCCAGGTAATCCCGTATCGGGCGCGGTTAATACAGGAGAAGGGCGCTTTTAGTCCTTCGGCTTCTGGCAGCATGTTTTCGACCGGAACCCGCACATTGTCCATTGCGATCTGTCCCGTAACAGATGCACGCAGCGAGAATTTTCCTTCGATTTTCGGCGCTGTCAGGCCATCCATCCCTTTTTCGAGAATAAAACCGCGGATGGTATCCGAGTCGTCTTTGGCCCAGACGATGAAAACATCGGCGATCGGCGAGTTGGTGATCCAGGACTTGCTGCCATTTAACAGATAAGTGTCTCCGGTTCTTGTGGCCCGGCTCAGCAGGCCGCCCACATCGGAACCGTGGTCCGGTTCAGTCAGGCCAAAACATCCGACAAGCCGGCCGGTTGCGAGTCCGGGCAGATATTTGTTTCGCTGGTCTTCGGATCCGAAGGCGTGAATCGGATGCATGACGAGACTGGACTGCACGCTGATGCATGACCGATAGCCGCTGTCGACGCGCTCGATTTCGCGTGCCATCAGGCCATAGGCCACATAGCTCAGGCCGGGGCAGCCGTAGCCGTCAATGGTCGATCCGAGCATGCCCAGCTCGCCGGCCTCGGTCAGAATATCCCGGTCGAAGTGGTTGTCCCGGAACGCTTCGAGCACCCGCGGCTGCAGGCGCTCCTGGCAATAGCGCCGAACCGAATCACGGATCATGCGCTCGTCCTCGCTGAGCTGTTCTTCCAGAAGTAGCGGGTCTTCCCAGACGAAAGTCATCAGTCCCAAAGCTCCTTAAGTATCGAATGTTCCATAGCCTAAACCCATGAGCCGGTCTTGCAAGGCATGTGCGCTATCAGCGATTGATAATCAGGCAGTCCTGACCTGATTTCTTCAGTGCTGAGCAGACAGATTGTGCTTCCTCCCGATACATCGGCACGCTTTTCAGTAAATAGAATTTCCCGGTGTCTGACTGTTCGACATCAACAGGGTCCGGCAGTATGTCGGGGAACAGGCCGGCGAGGCGTGTCGCTTCGCGTTCGGCGCTTCCGGCGCTGCGAAAGGCAGCCAGCTGCAGGCGATATTGACCTGGGGGTTCCGCCGGCGGGGGCGGTTTCTCTTCCGGCTGCAGCGATGCAATCAGTTGTTCGGCCTCCGGCCGCTGTGGTGCGTCCGGATAGTTCTGCAAGAATGCTTCCAGCGCCAGAATATTGTCTTCATCGACTGTGGCCTCCCAGGCTTCGTCGCGTTCCAGCTCGATGACCCGCTCACGCGCCGCGTAGGCGAACTCACTTTCCGGGTATTCCTGGAGGAAGCGGTCATAGTTGTCGGTGCGATCGCGGAATTGTGCCCGTTCCCACGCGCGCAGCTCTTTGAGCGCTAAAAGATTTTCTCTTGCCCGGTCGGCCAGTTCGCCTTCGGGATATTTGGCGAGAAACTCCAGATAGGCAGTTTGCGTATTTTCCCGTTCGGCCAGTTCCCATGAATCTTCGGGATTACCGCAACCAAAAAGTAAAAGAGATATCATGCAAGTGATTAGCGCAAGCCGGATATCGGGGTAGTATTTCATTGTGAAATCCATTTCTTTCTACATTAGTCCATTTATTATGGCCGCGTTGCTCAGTTCCTGTGCGCAAACGGAGCTCAGGCCGTACGAAACGCCACCGGAGAATGCGAATCCGGACGCTGTATTCTATGACCGCTGGGCCGAATTTCAGCGCCGGGTTCTTGTGGCTGATCTGCAGGAGGATTGCATCCCCAGGCTGATTGAGCCGGCAGACAGTGTAGATTATCGTGGCACGGTTGTTCTTATCCATGGTCATTCGGGCTGTCCACAGCAGTATTTTGAACTCGCTGATCTGCTGGCGTTGCAGGGATTCCGGTCTGTGCTGGTATTGATGCCGGGGCAGGGACGCCAGTATGACGGGCCTGCGAAAGACAATGTGCGTGATCTGCCCACCGGGACCAACTGGCGCAGCGCATTTGATGCCATGGCACTGGAGGTCAATGGGTTGATGGAGTATGCCCGGGGCGAGCGGGTCATTGGCGGCCTGTCGCTGGGCGCGTCCGTCAGCCTGTATATCAGCCTCAAAGATCGCGATCTGTATGATCGCCAGCTCGTCATAGCACCATTTTTCGCCGTCGGCAGCACGCCGATGACCGGCGGCGTGGCTGCCGTTACAGCGAATACACCGCTGGTACGTCAGGGCAGTGTCAAACCGTTTGGTGTCAAGAAGCCTTGCCTGGAAAAACGGCAGCAGGGTCGTGCCGGAATCTGTAACTATAAGTTGAAACACGTGGGGGCATTGACGGCACTGGGTAAATACCTGTTCGAAACGCTGCAGGCCGAGCCGCTGGAAATGTTGCTCCAATATGTCGGCACCGAGAATGATACGGTGGTCAATAATGAGAAGGTCCGGATCGTTCTGAATGTCCAGCAACAAACGGGCAGGACGAGCGCATGTTTCTATCCCGACGGCGTGCCCCATGCGATGGTGTCGGAGTTCGACAGCCCGGGGATCGATATGTACTGGCTCGATTCTCTGTTAAGCGGCGCCGTTGGCTTTATTAGCGGCGGTGAGCCATTTCCGGTGGGGCAGGAGAGTCTTCCGGAAGCCCCTTACCCGCTCTGTGCTATTGAAACGGAGCGCTGGGACTGATGAAATTGGATAACCATGCGTAAATTGATAATCAACGGAATTGTATCTGGGTCATTGCTGTTGATGCCGCTATTCGTTGCAGCGGCCAACGATGACGAACCGGCAGGAGATGAAGTAGCGGCCGAAGTAACGGCTGAAGCAGAGGCCCGGCAGGAGATGCTTGCCTCGATCAATGAGCTCGTGGCCCAGCTGCAGACGATGACTATTGATCTTAACCTTCTTCGCCAGCGAGAGTTCCCCGAAGGCGGCGCGGCTGAGCTGATGCTGCGTGTGGAACTGGCGGAACGGCGGCATCAGTTTCGCCTTGGTCTGGCGCGGCTTGGGCTTGCGCTTGCCGAGGTTGGTGATGCGTCTCCTGAACACGGTAGATGGTTCCAGAATACGTTGCTCGCGGACGCACTGTTATTGAAGGCAGAAATAATTGCCCAGAATCAGTATGTACTTGATTATCTGGATGTCATCGGTGCCGACGATGCAGCAGCGCGTCAGCGTGCTCAGTCCCGACTGCGATTCGAATTGCCCGAATTCGACCGTCTTCTTGAAGATTACTACAGCAATATCGAATTACGTGACAGTGTCAGTCTGAATACCCAAGAGGATCAGGAGGTGCTTGGCGATGCGCTCATCATCCGCGGTCATATGCTGGCCGGCGCACTTCGCCTGACGCATATGAGTCTGGACATGTTGGGGGATCAGTCAGGCAAAGAGGCAGATCCTGCAAGCGTCGCTGAAATAACGGCTGTCAAAAATCTCGAAAGTATTTTCGCCGCCAGCACACGCGTGACGATCACGCTGATGGATGGCCTGGAGCTGAATTCGAACGAATTGCGTGAGGCGCTGATATTGCTGACCGGCAGCGCTGGCGAAGATGTTCTGAATATCGAAGTCATGCGCCGTTTGTTGACGATGGCAGTCGATGACGTTAGCGCATGGATCAAGTCAGCGGGTCCTGGCTACCTTGTAAGTATTCTTTTCTTTTTCCTGATCATTTTCCTGGCACGTATTTTGTCCGGGTTCGCACAGCGCCTGATGCGAACCGCTCTGGATCGCTCCCCGGTCAGTACTTCCAATCTGCTGCGTGACTTTTTTATAAATATGACCGGCCGGGTGGTTGTGTTTCTTGGCGTGTTGATCGCGATCGCGCAATTGGGTATTCAGATTGGCCCGCTGCTGGCTGGTCTGGGTATTGCCGGATTTGTGATCGGTTTTGCGCTGCAGGATGTGTTGTCGAATTTCGCCTCGGGCATGATGATTCTGGTTTATCGGCCCTTTGACGTGGGTGATTTTGTAGAAGCCGGCGGCGTGACCGGCAAGGTTAGCGACATGACCCTGGTGTCAACAAAAATTCTGACGCTCGATAATCAATTGCTTTTTGTGCCAAATAATAAAATATGGGGCGATGTTATTCGCAACGTGACTCATCAGGATGAACGGCGCGTGGACCTGGTGTTTGGCATCGGGTACTCCGATGACATCGACAAGGCAGAAAGAATACTGGTGTCTATCGTCGATGAGCATAAGCTGGTGCTCGATGACCCTGAGCCCGCAATCAAGCTCCACGAACTGGGCGATTCGTCAGTAAACTTCGTTGTGCGCCCCTGGGTCAAGACTGAAGATTACTGGGATGTTTATTGGGATATCACGCGCGAGGTCAAACGCCGTTTCGATGCCGAGGGTATTTCAATACCATTCCCGCAACGTGACGTTCACTTGTATTATGAAACCCCGCCCGTTAATGACAGCCACATGAAAGTTGTCGGAACTGGTCCGGGAAAGTCTGCGGGCCACACGAAAGTTTCCGGGGTGACCGAAGAAAAGATTCTGGATCGTGAAGACGCTAGCGATAGCGACGATTGATTTTTTATGGAGAACTGTAATGCGGACTCGACTATTTAGATTTGCGTTGATTCTGACGGCCATTTTCCCGTTATTGGTACAAAATGTCTGGGGTGCCACTGCCGAGGAAATTAATATCGGCGTTGATGCCGCGCTGGAGCGATTCAACAAGCACGTCGATGGTGCTGATAAATTTCTTGCTGCATCCGAGAGTGTGCTCGTATTTCCAAAGGTCATCAAGGCCGGATTAGGAATCGGCGGCGAGTATGGAGAAGGTGCGCTGCGTATTAACGGAAAAACAGTCGACTACTACAGCACCGCAGCAGGCTCGATCGGTCTGCAGATCGGCGCTCAATCCAAGACTGTGATCGTGGTGTTTATGCAGGAAAAAGCGTTGGAGGATTTTCGTGCAGCCTCGGGCTGGAAGGCCGGCGTGGATGGCTCGATTAACCTGATCGAGGTTGGTGCCGCAGGCAGCATCGACACCACCAATATCAAGGACCCGATTCTGGGTTTCGTGATGACCAATGCCGGCCTGATGGCTAATGTGACCCTGGAGGGTTCGAAGTACACCAAGATTGTGCGTTGAATTCCTGTCGCAGCTGCGGGCGCTTTACTCGCTGATCCAGGCTTTGGCGTCATCGAGTTCATCGTGTTTGAACACGCGCAGCTCGGTCGGGATGACCAGCGCCACGCCTTTGGCCATGTTGTTGATCCAGTCGATGTCGGAGACAATCGCTACGCGCTCGAACCCGGTCAGGTGGTGAAGACCGATCTTTGTGTCGTCCCACAATGCGGTAGTGGTGAATTTTTTGAAATCTGCACCGAGATGGTAAAGCAGGCGGATGCGCTCGTATTGACCGAATTTTTTTTCTACCGCCGGGATCAGGACATTCTGGTAATCATCGCCGCTGACCTGGCCTGATGCGGTAAAAGCAACGACATGGTCAGGCAATCCTTCGATCAGTTCAATCATGATATTTATGTTTGGAGGCTACTTGTTTTGGTAACCGAAAGGGTCAGGCTGCTGTTGATTTAGCAGCCGGGAAAACCATGCGAATGCGCAGACCCGGTTCATTGTCTTCCAGGGTTAGCCGGGCCTTGTGGCGCAGTGCAATGGCGTGTACAAGGCTGAGGCCCAGGCCGGCACCTGGTGCGGATCGGCTTTTATCCAGGCGGTAGAAACGCTGCAGAACCTTTTCACGCATGTCCTCGGGAATTCCGGTGCCCGTATCACTGATGGTCAGAACGATGTCGTTGAGGTCTTGCCAAAGTCGCAGGTCTATCCTGCCGCCATCGGGCGTGTACTTGATCGCGTTGTCCAGCAGGTTGGTGAGAGCCTGGAAAATAAGGTTCTTGTCGCCGATGATTTTCAGTGATTCGCTCACCTCCCACTTCAGGTCGATGGATTTCTCCTCGGCCAGCGCCTGGTATAAATCACAGGCATCGTGACAGATCGTGGAAATATCCATCGATTCGGCCTTGCTGCCTGACGTTCCGGATTCAATACGCGCGATACTCAGCAGTGAAGAAAACGTCGACAAAAGAGCATCCGCGTCTTCCAGGCAGGCTTCGATGTGTTCGGCGTCTTCGCCGCTTGCGTTTCGTTGCAGTGTTTCCAGCCGATTACGTAAACGGGTTAGCGGTGTTCTCAGATCATGAGCGATATTGTCTGATATATGTTGAATGCTGGTCATCAGCGATTCGATCTGGTCCAGCATTGCGTTCAGATTCTCGGCCAGTTGATCAAACTCGTCCCGGGTTCCCCGCGTACTGATTCGCTGTGAGAGGTCTCCGCCCATGATCTGACTGCTGGTGGCATTAATGACGTTTACGCGGCGCAGAACGCTTTCGCTCATGAACAGTCCGGTGGCTAGGGCCAGTGCAAGCGTAACGCCGAGACCCCAGAGTAAAGTTGTGTCGAGCAGGCCACTGAGACGTTCCAGCGCCGGCACTCGGCGACCGACGAGCAGCCAGAGGCCCTCGCGCGGCGCGAAGATACGGGCACGTGCGGGTGCAGTTATGCCGTCTGAGTCGGTGTGTTCGAACTGGATCCAGCCGTTTTCGCTGGTCGTTAATTCGGGCCACTCCTCAAGGTTGCCAATCAATGGTTTAAATTGTTTATCGGTCAGCAGATAAAGGGCGTTGCCCGGTGCTGCGCGGACGCGCGCGGCAATGACCTGGCCCACCGTTTCTACGTTGGTTTGTCGGTTCAGTTCCGCGAGCCCGCGGGTATCGGCTTCGATGGCGCGTTCAATTTCGCCTTCAAGGTAGCTGATTGTTTTCCAGTTGATGAAACCGAGCAGGATGGTGACTGATACGAACAACAGCACCATATACCGAAGCGTGATCAGAAATGTCGTTGTTCTGAGCTGGTCAGCCAGACGCATCGATTTTGTACCCGGCGCCTCTGATGGTGTGAATCAGCGGATGAGCGAAGCCTTTGTCAATTTTGGAACGCAGGCGACTGATATGCACATCAATCACATTGGTTTGTGGATCGAAATGATAGTCCCAGATATTTTCCAGCAGCATGGTGCGTGTAACAACCTGGCCGGCATGCCGGATGAGGTATTCGAGCAGCTGAAAATCACGGGGTTGCAATTCAATGGTTTTGCCGTCGCGATGAACTTCACGGCTGAGCAGGTCCATTTCAAGATCGCCGATCATCAGCCGGGTTTCCGCTGTGGACGATCCGCGGGTACGACGCGATAGCGCATCGAGCCGCGCCTGGAGTTCGCTAAAGGCGAATGGCTTGACGAGATAATCATCAGCACCCGCCTGCAATCCTTTCACACGGTCATCAACCTGGCCCAGCGCGCTGAGAATAATGACCGGCGTATTATTTTCCGATGCGCGCAGGGTACGAATGATTGACAGGCCATCTACGCCCGGCAGCATTCTGTCCACTATCAGGATGTCGTAGGACTCGGTCGTGGCCAGGAACAGTCCGTCTTTGCCGTTGTCCGCATGGTCCACTGTGTGGCCAGCTTCCTTGAGGCCACGCGTGGTGAATTGCGCGACGCTGCTGTCATCTTCTATCAGGAGTACTCGCATCAAGGCTTCTGCCGGGGTTTTCCAGCCCACTATTATCGTTTAAAAACAAATATTTACAAGTCCTCCGCGGACATTAACTTTTGTTAATGTTGCGGTAAGACAGAGTTTAGGCCGTAGCCCTTATTGTGTCAGCCAAGGATTACTGGCTAGCCTCCATAGCACAAGAACGAACCAAGAGCCCGGATACGGATATCCGGGCTCTTTTTTTTGCATCAGAGAATTGTCGGGGATTCGGGAACCAGCTGTTATTACGATACCTAGTTGTGATAGCTCAGACTTGATCATTCAAACAGTGTCAGATCAGATTTTGCCCACATGACTGCATCGCGCTTGTAAGCGATCGGTCAAATGATGATGGATTACTGCTTTCAATAGGCGGGAGTCGGCTGTGGATTCAACTGATCGATGCAACACCTAAACTCTAGCCATAGAGGGGAGGATGTTGAAAATGAAGTACGTTCCCAGCGATTCCACACCAATGCCTTGTCAGTTTCCGTGTAATAAATCCTCGGTCTGTACTTC
>PVMS01149512.1_pt1 | contig 11373 bp, 8 predicted proteins | sample 1853461 | NCBI WGS metagenome assembly PVMS01 (sample SAMN08582032, study PRJNA380276) | Marine sediment metagenome, whole genome shotgun sequencing project. | isolation source: ocean sediment barecode stripped | collected 2017
GCAGTATTGCAAGATTTCCTGATCCAACATGTTGTAATTGTCTGACCATTCCAGACAGTGATTTGGAACGGCCTCATTATTGGGATTACCGGCATAATGAATAAGCTATTATGATAGGCGCTATACGAATCTGGGGATTATAGTCAGCAAATTCTTGTGTATTTGAGTGCTTTAAAAATATAACAATAACAAATGCTTAAGAATTACATTAAAATCGCTATTCGAAGTTTAATCAAAAACAAGGTTTATTCTTTTATCAACTTAGCAGGATTGAGCATTGGCCTGGCCTGCGTATTGGTAATTGTATCTTATGTATACCTGGAGTTGAGCTTCGACAAATTCCATAAAAATCACCAGGATATTTACAGGGTAACAGAGTATCGCACACGTAATAATCAGCAAACACAGTCAGCTACTACTTTTAGCCCACTTGCCGATTTGCTTGAAACCCAGGTATCCGCGGTTAAAAAGGTGGTTAAGATGTATCCATTATCCGGTCTGGTAGTACCGATAAGATAAACAAGTTTAAGGAGACTAAGTTTACCCTGGTAGATTCTGTTTTTTTTGAAACCTTCACCTTTGAATCACTCAATGGCACACTCGAAGGCGCTCTTGACAATCCTTTTTCTGTGGTAATACCTGAAAATAAAGCTATTGAGTATTTTGGCACAACAGATGTAATCGGTAAAGAACTTTTCTATGAGAATGCAACAGAACGATATAGCTTCAATATAACTGCGGTAATAGAAGATTTCCCACAAAATTCACATTTTGAACCGGATTTCTTCGCCTCATTTAGCAGTATTAAAACCATTCGGCCCCGTTACAATAACTGGTTTCATCCAGCCATCTACCTCTACATCCAATTGCAACCCGGTTTTACCGGCAAAGATCTGGACGCACAAATGGCTGTTATGGGAAAACAACATTATCCTGACAATATAAAAGAAACAAGAAATCACGAGGCCCAGAAAATAACTGATATTCATCTTTACTCTGATTTAACAAATGAGTGGCAGGCTAATTCGAGCAAAGCCTATGTTAACCTTTTTGCCGTTATTGCCTTATTTATTTTGCTGATTGCCTGTATTAATTTTATGAACCTTGCCACTGCTCAGGCAACCAAGCGAGCCAAAGAAGTGGGTATGAGAAAAGTAATGGGTGCTGATAGAAGTCAATTGCTGGGGCAGTTTTTAGGTGAGTCTTTTATAGTAACCTTGCTTTCATTTGTGATTGCCTTTGGCCTGGCTCAACTAGCTCTTAGTAATTTTTTCAATGAACTTATAGGTAAAGAAATATCCATGATGGATCTTCTTAGGGGTAATAATCTCTTATGGATACTAATATTGCTCATTTTGGTCAGCTTATTGGCAGGGAGCTATCCTGCGTTTTATCTCTCAGGATTCAAGCCGATCACGTCACTTAAAGGAAAAGTGATTAAAATATCCGGACTCGGAAATGTTAGAAAATTCATGGTTACTTTTCAATTCTTTATTTCATGTTTATTAATTATTGGCACCCTAATCGTCTTGCAACAAATAAATTTTCTCAGAAACGAAAAACTTGGTTTTGATAAAGATCAAATCGTCGCAGTTGGTTTGGTTGATCAACAGGACCAGAACAATTACCTCGTTTTAAAAGATGCCTTAGTGAGCGAATCATCAATAGTAAATGTTGCCGCTTCTTCTACCCTGCCAGGTCGCGACGGATTCTTTTCCTTCCCAATTGTAATTGAAGGTTCTGATGATGATGAATTGACTATCAAAACCCTGGGTATTGACGAAGATTATTTCAATACCTATAATTTAGAAATTATTGCCGGGAGGGATTTTAATAAAGACATTACTACGGATCTTAATCAGGCGTTTATTTTAAACGAAGCTGCAGTAGAAAAAATTTGGCTGGGACAATGCTTTAAATAAAGATTTCACTTTAACGGTGCACACCTCTGCCGGACAGGAAATACGCAAAGGTAAAGTTATCGGAGTGGTCAAAAATTTTCATTACCAATCACTATATAACCTTATCGATCCATTGGTAATATATATTAATACAGGACCATTCTATAGTAATTTTCTGAATGTCAAGTTTGCCCCGGGCAATTGGGAAGAGGCCATTAATATGCTTACCACCAAATGGAAAGTCTTCAGCCCGAACAAACCATTGGAATTTTACTTTCTGGATCAGGAATTGATGAAATTTTATGACTCAGAAGTTAAGATTGGTCATATTTTTACTGTCTTTGCGGGATTATCCATTTTGATATCCTGCTTAGGATTACTCGGGTTATCGGCCTTTTCTGCCGGACAACGTGTAAAAGAAATTGGCATACGCAAGGTACTCGGGGCAAATCTTGTTAATATTTTATTGCTTCTTTTTCGTGAGTACATATTCCTGATTGTTATCGCCAACCTTATTGCATGGCCATTGGGTTGGTATCTAAGCACAGAATGGCTATCTACATTTCCCTACCGTACCGGACTAACCTTGGGGGTCTTCTTACTCACATTTATTGGGGCCTTAATCATTGCTCTTTTAACAGTTAGTTTCCAATCAATGAAAGCCGCTGTTGCCAACCCGGTAAAATCTTTAAGGGATGAATAGGCTTTTATCACCTAAATTAGATTTGCCAGGAGTCAGATATTGGAGTGTATATTATTTAATAGTTCCTACGATAAATACATCATACCCATTTTCTTTTGCCATCTGCATGGCAGGTTGGATCTTCATAATGGCACCACCCCAATAATTAAAATCAAAATTATGAGGTGTTTCATACCAGCTCTCAATATTCATGATGATCTCGATATCTCGTGTTGTATTTTTTTCAATATTAAAGGATGAATTTGACAGGGTCACCGTAAAAAAATTCTGAACAAAGGCATATATGGAATCAAAATTTATTTCATCACCTTTATAGAGTTGGCCAATACCCATATGGAAATTATAGAATTTTTCCTCATGTGCTTCATCCAACCATTTCCCATTAATCATCAGGTAATGATACCCTCCGCCCATTATGTCTGGCCACATCATCTTATCTTCTGGCGGGTTGACAAACATAAATGATTCATTTTTTTCTTCCCGAATGCCAAAAATAAATGAAATGGAATCATAGATCCCTATCGGAATATCATCGAACACCTCCCAGGTAAGCGTTGAAGGTATGTCTAACTCTACATAATGTATGTCCTTCCAATCATCAATCATAATTTTCTCTCCTTTTGAACTATGCAGAATAACATCGCTAATAAAATACAACACTTCGTTAACCTCATAGGGATTTCCTGCTGCATTAATATACATCATAGAATCTAGCTGCAATGGTTTCTGATCAACATGATGTGTAAAATTAAAGGTGATATGTCCAGTATTCGGAATAGGTTCAGGTTCTTCTATTGGTCCTTCACCACAGGAATTAAATAAAAACACAGTTAATAAAATAGTATACAGATTGATTATCTTGTATCTAAAAATGTGCATATAATGTAGCGAAAAATACCCTGCCTGGCTCATATAAATTCTCTTTTGTTCCTATAATCCGTCTGTTTAAATGTTCATAATAAACACGATCCAAAATATTAGATATTCCTGTGTTTATCTCAGCAAAATTACTGATTTTCCAAAACAATGAAAAATTAAGTAAAGCAAAACCAGGGGTATAAGATTCATAAAATGCTTCAGATGTATGGCGTTGTTCAGCAACCGCCCGTAAAGACAGTATAAGTATCAGGTTTCCCTTAAAAAATCTGTAATATATGTTCTATCAGCATCTTAACTTCTCCAGTCAATATCCGAAACCGATATTTGGGCACCCAAACAATATGATAATCACCTGTAAATAACATGAGACAGTTTATTGTACTTACTCATGTTACAAATACAGGCATAGCCAATAGAACATTACCACCGTCAGAGAGGGTGGGTTTTTAATTCAAACTAAATATGTCATATATTCCATTCTTCTGATGTGAAAATCACGTATAATTATGTATCATCTATTTCTTTTTGATCAGAATTTTAGTTTAAAGAAAAAAATCTGCAATAATGAATTTGAAGTAAAATAAAGACAATTTCCATTTTTTACTTTTTAGCGTAAATAAAAAAGCAAAAACCATGAAATATTTTTTTTTAATTATATCATTTTTAAACTTATTTGGCTGCACAGGAAATAATGCCGATAAGATTAAAAAAAGAAGTCATCCAAGCCATATTTATAAATACATTGATATTGATAAATCTAATCTGCAATATTTAGAAACTGATTATGTCCCAATTTACTCAGATATTTATTACAGTAATGGCACAAAAAGATACCCTCTAACAGCAACTATCAGCATAAGGAATATTTCTTTTGTTGATTCAGCATATATACTATCTGCTGTTTATTATGATTCATATGGAAATAGGTTGAAGGATTATGTTGATTCAACTTTTCTGGTTTCTCCTCTTGAATCGATAGAATTTGTTGTTGAAGCATTAGAAGATATTGGCGGTGCAGGTGCCAATTTTATTATAGATTGGGGTGCTACCAATTACTCTAACCAACTTTTAATACAATCAATCATGATAGGCACATATGAACAACAAGGGATTTCATTTACATCAGAAGCGAAAATTATTAAAAGCACTTTCCAGAAATAATCTAAAGAAAACACTGTAAATGGAATTGACAATACTAAAAGACATTGTAATAATATTCGCCCTATCTACATTAGTAAATCTGGTTTTTACAAAAATAAAGGTTCCTACTATTGTAGGTTATTTATTGACTGGTATTATTGCCGGTCCGCATTTGCTTTCATTGGTTGATGCCAGGCATGAAATAGAACTCATGGCTGAGATAGGAGTTGTTTTATTACTCTTCACCATAGGAATGGAGTTTTCGTTAAAACATTTACTAAAAATACGGAGAATTATTTTTTTTGGCGGATTGTTACAAGTTTCATTAACAGCTGCTGTATTTTATTTTGCATCTTATTCCTATGGGATGAGTTGGCAGAGTGGCCTTTTTATTGGTTTTCTGGCAGCTTTAAGTAGTTCGGCACTTGTCTTGAAACTATTGCAAGAACGCTCCGAACTTACTTCTAATTATGGCCGTACAGTTTTAGGCATCCTTATTTTTCAGGATTTATTGTTAGTTCCTCTTCTTCTGTTCACCAATCTTTTGGGTAACAATACTGTTAACCTTACATACGAAATATTATTACTTGCACTCAAAGCAATTTTCATTATTGGATTAGTTTATGTTGGAAATAGATGGTTATTGCCAAAATTATTACATCAGATAGCGATGACTAAAAACCAGGAATTATTTATGATGAGTATTTTCCTTATCTGTCTTTCTATTGCTTTGTTAACTTCTAAACTTGGAATGTCTCTTGCATTTGGTGCTTTCTTAGCTGGTTTAATGATTTCTGAATCGAAATACAGCCATAATGCTTTTGGAAATATTATACCATTTAAGGATACTTTCACTAGTTTCTTCTTTGTATCTATTGGCATGCTACTCGATATGTCTTTTGTAATCGAAAACTATCAATTGGTTATTGCCAGTGTATTGTTGGTTATTATATTAAAAACCATAATTGCAAGCGGGACAGGATTTGTTTTAGGGCACACTTTCCGTGGTACTGTTTTAATTGGGATTGCGTTAAGCCAGGTTGGTGAATTTTCATTTATTTTGGCAAAAATTGGATTCGACTACTCTATTATATCGAATTTTTATTATCAACTATTTCTGGCTGTCGCTGTCATAACAATGGCATTAACTCCTTTTTTAATGGCCCTGTCATTACCACTCGCGAATAATATATTAAAACTGCCACTACCCAAATTTTTAATTGATGGATTATTCCCCTTAAAAGAAATTGACATACCTGACTTAAAAAACCATCTGGTAATTATTGGTACTGATGTAAGTGCATTAGAATTATCCACGATGGCAAAATATAATAATATTCGGCATGTCTCTATCATATTCAATCCTTCAATTGCCAATGAGAAAATAAAAAAAGGAGATACTATTGTTTATGGAGATGCTGTTAATGAACCCATTTTAATGAAAGCACATGTTGATACGGCTGAAATTATTGTTATTTCAGTTGGAAGCATCATCCCGGCAATGGCTATTACTGAAAAAGTCAGGCAACTAAATAAAATGGCCTTTATTCTTGTCAGAATAAAACATATCCAAAATATTGAACAATTTTATCAACTTGGAGCAGACCAGGTATTACCTGAAAAACTTGAAATAGCAATTGATTTGTTTAATAGGATACTTGTTAAACGGTTATATACACAAAAAGCGGTTAACCGGATGCTGACAAATATCAGAAGTATGAATTTAGGAGTTTTTAACGAAAAAGATTTAGTAAATCAACCATCAATATTAGATGAATTTTCAAATATCAATATTTCTGCCATTACAATAGAAGCTAATTCACAAGCTGATGGAAAATCATTAATTGATATTAATTTACGAAAAAAAACAGGAGTTACTCTTTTAGCAATTAAAAGAGGTTCTGAAATTATTGAGCATCCCGTGCCAAAAACCGTCTTTAACAGCAATGATATAGTTTATGTTTTAGGGAATCCAGAACAAGTTAATTCAGCATCTGAATTATTTAATCTGGAATAAGCAATAGAAATCTATTTTCATAAACACTGTTAATTGTTTTTTTCTAAACAAATTTTTTATAACTATATGGTCTATAAATATTCCTTATTGAGAGCTACAATTTGTTTGGGTAGAAATTGGTCACATTAAAAATTACACATTGGAATTAGACCTTACAATGAAAAAGGATAAACCGATAATAAACCTGATTGAATATAAAGTTCAAAAATTTATTGAAGAGATCAGGCCTCCGGAAGATATCAGGGAGCAATTTGATATTGGATATACATTTCAGGACAACATCCTGATAATTCATGAAATTCGAGTAATGAGGGCTTGATCTCCTGATGGACACAAAACCCATACTACCAATACTTCGGGGGTTTTTCTGAGTTTCAATGGGAGCAGCCATGTGCTGCCAGTGAATTGGTGCATTTTCGATATCGTAGTGGCAGGCAGGGAGAAGAGTTAATCTTGAAAGAATCTATCAGGGTTCATGATGACTTAGAGGATGGGGCAGGTAAAAAGAAGCGGAGGAAGCCCGGGAAAGAGCAACAGATATTTAGTGATACCACGGTCCAGGAAAAAGACATCACTTTCCCTACGGATACCAAGTTGTATAAAAAGATCATAGGAAGATGCAGGAGGATTGCCAAAGACAGTGGTCTGAAAGTGCGTCAAAGTTATAAGCGGACCGTCCCAAAATTGATGCAGGCACAGCGGTTTAGGAACCATCCGAAAAACAAATCAAAAGCCATTCTATTATCCATCATGGCAAAAAAACCTGAAACATCACTCGGATCACGATCAAAAATAACCAGCTCACTATTCATTTCATTGCCGGCAAAATCCATGGTTAAATCATACATTTTCCAGAAAGAGGTATCCGGCACTAAATCCACTGCTCCTTCTAAAACCAATGGATCAACTTTGTAATGCTTTTCTGAGGATAATATATGATCAAGATATAATCCGGCAGAAAGTATTCCTGTCCCTCCCTTTTGAACTGCTTCAAATAATGATTTATGACTCCTCCAGGATTGTACTACAATATCATGACCCAGATCCGGATGTAATATTTCATCTCAACCCAACATGAATTTTCCATGCTTTTTCAGAATCTGGTTCATGCGTTTATTAAAATATGCCTGCAGATAGCTATTCCAAGTTCATCAGCTCGGTTTTTAAATTTTTCTATATAATCATCAGAAGGCACTTCAGGGTAACTGGGGAAAAAGTATGCCGTTGGATCTATTACTTTTATATTCCGGGTTGCACACCAATCAATTAGATTAAACAATGAATAAACTTGTTGATTATTCCTGTGATCTTTGGCCGATAATAAATCGCTGAAGGAATAGGCATTTACTGACAATATAATTTGACCCGAATCGACAGTATTATTTTTCGGTTGAGAACGTGAAGATATTAAAATAATGATAACAAGAAACGAACATATTCTTTTAGTCAAAAAAATATCCATAGTATTTTTGTGTTTTCAAATCTGTCAAATTTAAAATTAAAATTTCAAACTGATTTTTTTCATTAAGTCAAATAGTGCAAGTGTTTGGATTGGCAAGGAGTGATGGATCACCGATGCCAAATTAGACCTTACTGACGGCTAAAAAAGGCCTGAAAATGAAATAAAAAATTATTAATAGACAACTTTAAAGACGTTAATAAAAGATCCCAAATAAAAAAAGTATTACAAATATTCCGGCTACAATTAGCGTGACATTTTGAATCAATATGTAAAATAATTGATATCTGAATGAAAAGGAATCGGGATAATCCTTTAGAAGTTGTCTGGTTTTTGTATTCATCGACCTTCTTATTTTTTCAAGTTTTTTCCTTTTTGGGATTAATTCCAATGTAAAATAATTGATACTATATATGCCTCCCAGCATTACAATACTTGTAAATATTGTTAACATAAATCTCAATAAATTCGATTCTTCAAGACTTCCCTGGGAATTAATTATAGCATTCGCAAATCCAAAAATTCCTGCAAGTACAAAAAAAGTATAGAACGTAATTCTCCATTGTTGGCTTATAAGTAATCCAATTTGCGCTCTTAAATCTGAAAAAATAAATCTTAATCCCTTATTCATTTTAATGGTTTTTAACTAAAGAATAATACTTTTATCGATATTAACTATTTTTTAAGAAAAAACCTTAAATAACCAGCCTTTTTCAATTCTTATTTCTGGATAGTTTAAAGCCTGAAATCCTGGCAGCCTTCTTGCAAGAAAATATCTGGCACTTATCTTAGGTCCGGAAAAGCAATTGAAATCAATTACATCCCTAAACTGACTTTTTTCTAAGTATCCCGCGTTTCGCGGGACAGAAAGCGCTTATCTCACAGCCATTTTCGATACTCTTGACAAAGTCTATTGCATAATCCGGGTTTATCAAATACTATTTCCGTATTTTACTGTAATTGGTATTTTTATTATAAAAAATTAGAGTCATGCAGGTATTTTGATTCGAGAAATTGTAGTGGATATAATATATAAAAACAGTTTATGGAGGTATATTTATGAAACATATAATTGATTAATCAGCTTAGAAAGATATGTGGAAGTTATTATTTGGATTGTTAACAATTATTTCCCTTTCAGCAAATGCTCAGAAAGATTTTCAAACCGATGGTTTAAAAATCAGCTTAGACAATAAAGGTAGAATAATCAGTTTATATGGTGATCAAGAGTATTTACCCTCAACAGCTGAGAGCTATTTGGTGCGGATAAAAATTGATAGTGAAGAATATGTCCCTACTGCTATAAAGTGGAACAATGATCTGGCAAGCATTTATTTTATTTATGACATCCAATTATCAGTAAGGGCTACTGCGGCCGATTCATATATAAAATTCGAGGTAGAAAACACAAAAAATATTGGACTGGTAGATATATTGCTATGGGGGCCATTTGCAACAAGCATAGATGAAACAATTGGTGAATATGTTGGTGTGGTTAGAAACGGCAGTTATGCATTGGGTTTTCAGAGTTTGAATCCAAAAACTACAGGTGGGAAAATATTAAATTCAGATGGAAGTGATGAAGGCAGGGGGACTACTGCAACAAAAGAAGATTTTGGGTCGAGCTTACAGGGGTATTGTATAAATCGCAACAAAAAACGTGTCTATAATATTTGGAATGACCGTATACCCAATGCCGTAATACCTGCAAATCCCGATGGTAAAATTAATGGAAGCGCAATAGCCCTGTTTGGCACTCCGGAATCCAAGGTATTGGATGTTATTGAAAAGATAGAATTGCAGGAAGACTTGCCTCATGTGACGATAAATGGTGAATGGGTAAAGCGAAGTAGAGAATCTAACAAACCGTATTTCATTACAACTTTCACTGAGGATAATATCGATGAATGCCTTGAGTATTGTGAGAGGCTGGGATATAATTCATTATATCATGGTCATCCATTTAAAAACTGGGGGCATTTTGACTTGATTGAAGATCAATTTCCTAATGGATGGGATGGGATGAAAAAATGTGTTGAAAAAGCCAATGCTAAAGGTATTCGGCTTGGAGTGCATACTTTAACCAATTTTATTACAACCAATGATCTTTATGTCACCCCAATACCCGATAAAAACCTAATGATCTTTTGTGAGACAGCCCTTACCAAGGAGGTAACAGCAGATGCTACGGAGATATTTATTGAAGATCCAACCGGATATGATGTAAAAAATACCTGCCAGGCCATTCGTATAGGTGATGAAATCATTCAATTTGGATTGGTTTCGAAAGAATCGCCTTATAAGTTGATGAAATGTAAACGAGGTGCTTACGGAACACAGGCAAGTCCGCATAAAGCCAAGGACAATATCTCCCGACTGGCTGATCATGGTTATAAAACACTGTTCCCAAATTTTGAACTACAAAAAGAAATAATTGCTCGTCTGGCTGAGTTTTTTAATTATACGGGTGTCGCTCAATTGGATTTCGATGGCCATGAAGGTGGTTGGGGAACTGGCGAAGGTGAATTTGGGATGGATTACTTCAGTGATGCATTGGTAAGTCAGGTGGATCATGAATTAAGGAACGGATCATCCCGCTCTAATCATTATTATTGGCATGTTAATTCCTATATCAACTGGGGTGAGCCATGGTATGGAGGTTTTACAAAAAGCCAGGGCCATTACAGGTATAAGAATCAAGCTTTATTGAAACGAAATTATACACCTAATATGTTGGGTTGGTTTTTATTAAATTCTACAACTACCTTACAGGAATTCGAATATATGTTGGCACGATCAGCAGGGTATGATGCAGGCTATGCATTATATAGTGATTTAATGAAACTAAGGAATAATACTGAATTTGAGGCTATCGCAAAGGCGGTGAACACATGGGAAGAAGCTCGATTGAAAGGAATTTTTACTGATAATCAAATCAACGATCTTAAAAATGTCAATAAGGATTTCAGCTTAGAAAAGCTAAACACTTCAGCCTTTGCCTTGCAATACTATAAAAAAGAAAAATTTGAATTGCTGAATGAAATGGTTCAACCCGGACAGCCAAATGATGTAAATGTAGAATTCAGTTGTGGTGAAAGCCAAAAGATATACCTGGTGATTGGGGCAGTTGGCGAGAGTGGATCTATCAATAAAATAACGATCATATATAATGGTTACGAGACCATTACTTTGGATGTGGAGTTAAAATCTAACAATGCCATTACCTATAGAGGGGGAAGTAAAGTCTTTATATATGATGAAAAGGGACGCATAA
>PVMS01179000.1_pt1 | contig 11373 bp, 8 predicted proteins | sample 1853461 | NCBI WGS metagenome assembly PVMS01 (sample SAMN08582032, study PRJNA380276) | Marine sediment metagenome, whole genome shotgun sequencing project. | isolation source: ocean sediment barecode stripped | collected 2017
ACCGTGATCTTGAAAAGAATCTATTCCTGCTTAATATTGGAACCGGTATTAGCACAAGGATTTCTACCAAGCGGGAAGGTCTCACCTGTATTCAGAGAGTAAAGATGTATTTGAAGCATGGTGTTATTCGCACTCTGAACAAAGGAGATCCATTTGCTGTCGGGAGACCAGGAATATGAACCAATACCTTCCCGATTGGTAGAAATCCTTGTGCTAATACCGGTTCCAATATTAAGCAGGAAGAGATTCTTTTCAAGATCACGGTAAACCAACCAAAGGCCATCGGGTGATGGTACACCTGAAAATCTTAGAACCTTTCCGTCACTGCTAAGAGATTTATGTGATCCAATTCCGTTGGAAGGCATACCTATGAATTCAAACTCACTGCTTTCATCTGACAATACAATAATGCTCTCTCCATCAGATGAAAACACAGCATCTCGATATCTAACATCCTTCTTATCAGTAAATTCTACAAGACGACCCGCTTTTACAGGAACTACGCTTACTCTACCTCTGGCAGTTATTACGATGCGATCACCTGTATTGTCGGGTCTTACTGAGGTGATGTATTTGGAAGGATTCTGGACCCAAAGCTCTCTTAACTGATCAAGGTCCGATTGAAGGTGTATATTGATCTTTACCGTAGTATTTGCCTCGATGCTGTAGTGCCAGATATCAGCACCCAACTGGTATACAATGTTTCCGTTTGAGATTCCGGCATAGCGAACATCAAATCCACTATGGTGTGTATGCTGCATTAAATCATCACCCTCTTCTGTGATTGACCAGATGTTCATGATACCATCCCGGTCCGTAATAAAATATACCCGCTTGTTATACCACATGGGATGGTGACTTTCACCAGCATAATCATTGGTCAGTTTTATGGCTTCGGGACTCCCGCTGGTATACTTCCATATTTGTCTGGCAGTCCCTCCTTTGTACCTTTTGGTTACATTTCTGTGATGGGAAGGGCGGACAAAAAAGACCGTTGTACCATCCTTGTCAAAGGATGCCTCACTTGCCTGACTTAGAGGGATCCTTTTTTTCTGCTTGCTCCTGGTGTTTATGGTAAGCAATTGTATGTCAGGAAGTGTTGAATAGGCCTGAGTACAATAAACGATCTTGCCATCCGGGGTCCATGCAGTCGCAACAGACATATCGTTTTCATAGGTCCATCGTGTAGGCAGACCGCCTGAAAAAGGAATGGTATATATCTCTGTCGGGCCCTCGTAACTTGCAGAGTAGAGAATTGTCTTTCCATCTGGAGAGAATCTGGGATAACTCTCCTCTTCCTGGTGCGTGGTTAATCTTTGGGCCAGGCCTCCGGATAAAGGGACGGTCCAAAGATCTCCCTCAGCTGCAAAGATAAGGGTGTTCCCATGTACATCAGGATATCTGTAGTACCCTTCGAATCCTTGAGCATGAGAATGATCAATACCAGTAAAAACCAAAAAAAATACAGCCGTAATAAAAAAGATAATCTGCGTCGTAGTTGAGCTCATGAGAAAGATTTTTTATTGTTCCTTATTTTCGAGTTATATAAAACGTGACATTTTCCCCATCCCAGATATCCTTTGAAGGCAGGACATTTTCCTTTTGCTCGGTCTGTCTGAATCCTCTTGAGGAGAGGATAGATCTTATTTCATCAGTACTGAAATAATGAGTCCAGAATCGATAAGTCCGTATGCTATTCGATTTATCAATGAGGGTATGCTGTTTAAGGAATACCCTGTGCTCCGGATAGAGGAAGCCGTTTGCCAATTCCAAATAGGGTGAGGAATTCCAAAATCCACTGAATTCAAATGACCAGGTCTGATGCTCATGAAACTTCTGTTCAACATTTTTATCATTCAGCACATCGAAAATAAAGACTCCATCTGGCCTTAGTGCACGATATATTCTATCCAGTAATCCATCTCTTTCTTCGGGCAACAAAACTCCTATATCAGTGTATATAAGAATGATAAGATCAAACTTGTCGTTGAAATCAAGTTCCAGATAGTCCTGACATATGTAAGAGATGCCAAGTCCCTTTTCTTTTGCCTGATTGACTGCATACGAAATAGAATTGCTTGAAAAGTCAAGCCCCGTACAGATGTGTCCTAAGGCTGCTAAGCTTTCTAAATACAGACCGGGACCACAGCCCAGATCAAGAATGTTCATGGAGGGCTTTATACAGAATTTCAGAATATATTCAATGGTCCTGTCTATGCTCTCCTGCATTCGGCTCGCTGAATCAATATCCGGGTCCAGGTGCAGTTCTAACAACTTCCTGGATATGTAAGGGTCAGTCCATATGATGGAATCACCCTTTTCGTATAATTCTGGCTTCTGCGCTGCTATATTCAGTCTGTTTAAATCCATCAGTTAAGCAGAGTATATTCTGTTTATAAGCTGTTATTTACTTTAAGGATGGTTTGTCTTTCTACATTATAGCCTTCGGCAGAAATAACGAGATTCTCCGGGAGATTGGCTTTGGTACATTCAAACAATACTTCCTTTTCTTCGCCCGGCATCAGTGAGAAATAACCGTCACTGAAATACACGGGAAGAATGCGTTCTCCCGAATTACCATCACGCAGGCCTAGTTTGATAGTTAGAGCAAGTGCTCTGGATGGATTTTTGATTATTACTTTGCCGGATAGCTTATGCTCTATAGTTTGGTATTTTCCGACTGCGCTTAGTTCAGCTTTATCCATAGTGTTAAAGCTGAAGAATTTGTGATTGTAGTTCCTGGTTTCCCAATAAAAGTTATCAGAGAGTATGGTCCCGGCCTCATCAGCGAGTACAAGTTTTGTAAAATACACCTCCGGAAGCTCCCCTGTACCGGGTAAGTCAAATGAGAAACACTCTTCTTTAGAGTTTGGCTCGACCACAATGTTAGCTTCCTGCTTATAAAATTCTGTTCCTTTCGCATCCAAAATAGATGCAGTTGCAGTGAGGGCGCCATACTTCCTTAATGTTGTGTTTATTACCAATATTTTTCTGTCATTGGTATTCATCTGAATATGAATTGGTTCACATCCTTTCATTGCCCCGAAGTAAGCCCCGTAGGTTTCATAATCCGAGGAATAGGTTTGCCATATCATGCTTGGCCATGCCGGGTGAGTCATCCATAAGAGTACTCCACTGGCATCATCCCAGAGCCTGCTGTTCCAGGCCTCAAATATTCCCCGATGGCTTACATAGTTCAACATCTGTGCTTTTTTTGAGTAATCTTCCAGGGAAAAAGCTTCAGCAAAATTATCAATAAGTGCTGCCCTGTAATCCTGGTGACCCGTATGCAGATCATGATAATACCAGGCCTCACTGATGGGCCATAGATCTTCCTCTGCCATCATGGCTTTCATGGATTCGGCAGTTGGGAAAGACTGGGTGCCAATTTCAGTGGAGAAGCCGTCAGCATGACCCTTGAATAAATAGCTGTTGTCATGTATATAGTGCCAGGGACCGCTCGGTCTGAGATTCAAATACCTTGAATTGCTCTGGTACATGCGTGTTCCATCTTCGCTTGCTACTAAAGTGGCCAGTGGTTTATCCAGGCCCTCGGGTGCATATCCTTCATTTCTCGAACACCAGATAACTATTGAGGGGTGGTTTGAAAACCTCTTCACAACGTCCGTGGCATTGCTCATAAACAGCTCGAAATCGGCAGGCGGCATATTATAACCTTCCGTGGACATCCAGAAATCGTTCCATACAAGCAATCCATATTCATCTGCAAGTTCATAGAAAACCTCTTCGGTACTTTCGCCTGTCCAGTTCCTGATCATCGTGTAGTGGGCATCCTTATGCAACCTGAAATAAGGTTCCAGCCGATCTTTGCTCACCCGTTTCATGGCATCGTCCATGCCCCAGTTTCCTCCCTTGCAGAAAATAGCCTGACCATTTACTTTGATAATCAGGTAGGGATTATCTCCTTCCAGCCTATCAAACATGTTCATTTTAACGCCCTGATGGAGGGTGGGCAACACAATTCCAGATTTATAATCCACCCGCTTCACATGATCAAATAAAGCTTCTTCCTTTTTTGAATATGCATCAAGCGGATTAAAGTTAATACGCTGAAAATCCACGTCTTCACCAGCTACAGCAAACTCGTAAGAGAGTTCTCTGACTCCAAATCGAATTGTTTTTTGATCCATCAGCTCCGATTTCGAATTCCGCAGGGCTAATTTCATGGTGTACAGATGTTGCGCTCCATAGCCGTTTGGCCACCATAGTTTAGGGTCTTCAAGTTTCAGATGTTTAAAATCTGATGAAGTGAAGGTGATTTCCTGTTTCCCCTGCTTTAATTTCAACTTCTTTGATAAGAGCACTCCATTAAACTCAAGCTCAATCACGTAGTTGTCTTCGTGAAAACTTTCAATTTCTGTTTTAAGGCTGATATTTGCCCGGGATGTATCCGGCAAGGGCAGATCTGAAATTACCTGGGGATCAATGAGCCTCGCCATACCTGTTGTCTTCAGGCGTACGTCCTGCCAGATCCCGATATTCCTGTCCCTTATGCCTGGCACCCAGTCCCACCCTTCGGAACTAATAAATGTAGGCCCGTCCTGGCACAATTGTCCCCCGTTGGGCCCTCTTGGACTCAACGAAGATGCTTCGTGGGGGATACCCGGGTTGGGAGGTGGGATGATGTGAATTGCCAGGTAATTTATATCGTCCAGCAGCTCCGTGATATCGAATTCGCCCCGGATGAATGCTCCTTTGATACTTCCCAGGAGCGTACCATTTAACCAGACCTTCGCCTCATAGTTAATTCCATTGAGCAGCAACCACACCTTATTATCAGTGCTGTTTTGCGGACGCGGGAAGCTTGTTCGATACCACCAATCCATTCTGCAAAGAGTGTCAGGTATGACCATGTTATTAAGCCCGAAGTAAGGATCCGGATAAACCCCCTGGTCCACAAGCGTTGTTAGTACCGTTCCTGGAACAGTGGCATTGTACCAGTTTTCGGTATCCATGGAAGAACTTATTTCATTCCCTTTTTTGTCTATTTTCTGAGCCTCCACCATTTCCCATCCCGCGGAAATAATTAATTCATCATCTTTTACTTTAATGAGATGAGTTTTGGATTCAACCTTCTCCTTCCTTAAAGGCTTCTGGTATTCTCCTTTTGTAACAGGAAGTGTAATTATCGCCTGTGGCTCACTTAAACCGGTATTTTGCGGGTTCTCCTGTGCAAACAATATAAGAGACAGGAAACTAAGTAGTAGTGTTAGTTTGATTTGCTTCCTTAACGTTTGCTCTTTTCCTTCAATCATGTTTTATTGCTTTCAGTAGTATAAAAGTATATCCCCTCTCCCGGCTTACAGGTTCATTTAAATTGGAAAGGAATGTACGATTTGTTGCTGATTGAAATTAGTGTTTTCTTTTTTACACTCAAAATGAGATTGGGATAATGGAATAGGTGTGATGATGCTATTAGGACAACATTTGCCTCACTGATTATGGATTTTGACAGAATGCCCGGACAATAATTTACTATTTCTTTTTCTTACTTGACTTTGCTTTTGGATTAAAGTTAAGGTTTGATGGCTGGAATTTTCCAGACGTTTACTTCATCTGGAGAAGGCATATTAGATCAACTGGGTTTTTCCGCCAGAATGCTTTACTGCCACAAAAGGTATCTCCTTCTTTTTGGACTTCTTGATGTTATAATTCATGAACGGTGCAAATATCATCCAATCAAAGGCTGAATGAACTGCATCTTTTGGGCAAACTAACGCGCAACTTGCACAAAGCATGCAGTTAGTATTCCATTTCGGCTTCCCATTTTTCTTAGCAGAGATGTTATCAATGGGACACTTCTTTATACAAATTCCACAACCGTCACAATCTTTGCCAGCCCTGAAGGCTTTACTGTACATGAGTTTCGCAAAGGGTCGAGCCACTAACATCCTTTCAACACTGTACATTGCTGGTGTAGATGGGTCAAATGATTCTACAAGTGGATTTTGCTCATCATATCTGGAGATGAGCGCTTTCCCAAATTCCTCTGCAGAATCCAGCTCCCTTACAGATGGAGAACCAGGGGAGAATAATATACCTCTTTGAATATACCCTAACCAGTAGTCTTCACCGAAACTTTTGAAGTATCCGAGGTCAACAGAACCTTTTCTCATTAAGGATTTTCGTATCCAATTCCCACAATTACCAGTATGTGTACCCTGAGTAACAAAAACGAAAGTTGATTTATTACCCAATCCTTTCAGGCTATTTACGAAATCCATCACAATGAAAGGGGGTCTGAAAAAATAGGTTGGAGATCCAATTCCAATAATGTCATACTCGTCAGGATTCGGTATCTCATTCCCGGAAATATTGAAATGAGTTATCTCCCAATCAGAGGACTCCAGGCCCTTTGCTATCAGATCTGCTACCTTTTTTGTAGATCCAGTCTGAGAAAACGAGGCAATCAGTACTTTAGCCATATTGAAAAATTTTATGTTTCAATAAATTTACACCAAAGCGTTGAATATCACAAATTTATATAGCAGGGAAGATATATTCTTGAATAGGTTTTAAAAAGCTTGATTCAGCATTACTACCCGGTAGTTGTGCAGGTCTAAGGCAACAGTGTATAATGTCCATGGATGCACAACCATCTCCCGTTTTCTTTAACAAAGATTCGAGTTGATTTTCCGCGCGAGGAGAAAGCTTCTCCCTTAGTGGTTCCCCTGTCTTTCCAGTAATAAACTATCCAGGCCACCGAATCTCTTATTACCACAATTGGGTCCTCCATTTCCGTATGGATATTTTTTGAATTCATCATCCATTCTTTTGTACCATTAACTTCCGCCTCCTTACCTGTGCTCAACTCAGGATCAGATTCTCCGAATTGAGTAAAATCAGGGTGGATATAACTGGCATACAATTCAATATCTTCTTTTTCGATAGCATCCCACATATGAATCAGAGTGGCTTTCACCTCTTCTTCCTGTTCAAGGATATCTTGTTGATTCACCTTAGAATCATTGCCAGACTGGTGTGATTCATTACAGCTAATTAGAGCTGCAAATAGGACCAGGCAGAGCAAATAGATATGTGTTTTTGTTTTCATCTTAGCAATAGCTTGGTTTTTAGTTTCTTTTTTTAGTTCGTCAATCTCTCAAACTCAGACATTTCTTTTTCCCATTTGTATAAGGCTGCTTTTAAACTGTCTCTTACTAAAGGAAATGAATCACTCAGGATATTTTGTTCCTCCATATCATTGCTCAGGTCATATAGATACTCTTCTTCATTGAATTGTATATATTTCCATTTACCAGCACGAACAGCCTTTTTACTATCGCCATATCTCCAGAATAGCATGCGGTGCGCTAAAACGGCCTTTGAGTCTGCCAACAAAGGAAAGAAACTCTGACCGTCTAAATCACTTTCGTCCAGTGCGCTGTCATCTACTAAATCAACAATAGTTGGAAAAATATCCATCGACATGATGGTCTGGTCAATCACCCCGGGTGAGATGGTAAGCTCCCAGTATGCAATTGCCGGTACTCTGTGTCCGCCCTCCCAAACATTGCCTTTATATCCTGCTAAAGGAAAGTTCGAGCCAGGACTGATTGCCCCATTATCAGAAATGAAGAATATTAAAGTACTTTCCAGTAAGTCATTATTTTCTAAATAATCCAGAAGTTTTCCGATCCCCTCGTCCATTACTTCAATCATCTCCTTATAGGCCACATTTGTGTCTTTTCTGGATCCGTGATTCTGAAATTGCCCATTGATTGTCCTGTCTGCCGGATCATTTCTGCCCTGATAGGGATAGTGCGGTGCTTCATGAGCAATGTATAAAAAGAAATTGTCGCCTTTATTCCTTTCAATAAAATGTATGGAGTTAGTGCTTATCAGATCGGTGCTATACCCTGTTTCAGTTATGGTATCCTTGTTCATCCACCAATCATAATACCCTACCTGGTCGATATGGGAATGATAATCGATATTACCACTTACGAATCCTTTAAAATAATCAAATCCATTGTTTAAGGGGGAAAACAAAGTATCGTAACCCAGATGCCATTTCCCAACAATCCCGGTTTTATAGTTATACTCTTTTAAAAAACTCGCAATTGTTAAATGATCTTTCAGGCCCGTATGACGGTGATTTTTGGCACTTACAACTCTTTCAATTCCGCTTCTTTGCTGGTACTTACCAGTTAATAATGCTGCTCTGGTCGGACTGCAAACCACTCCATTTGAATGATAATCAATGAATTTAGCCCCATTTGAAGCCAGGTAATCAATATGGGGTGTATTGATGGTATCATTTCCATAACAACCAATATCATGGTATCCTAGATCATCTGCCATGATCAATATGATATTGGGTAAGACCTTCTGTTCATTGTCTGAATAACTCCCGTTTGTACAGGCTAATAGACTCGACAGGATTAATACGTATGCTATTATGTGATCCTTCATTATAAGTTATAAACTTCCCAGCTTGCCAATTTCTCTGTTTTCCCTCCCTTTTTCAATTCCTACATTCAGATCCCCAAGTTCCTCTCGGGCCTTTTCCACAATTGCCATTATTTCTTTTGCTTTCTCGGGATGATATTCAATAACATTATATTGTTCTCCCGGGTCACGCATCATATTATAAAGCTCAGGTTTCTCTAATGCCATTTCCAGTCTCCTGCCACCATGTCCATCGTTGCCGGGCTCTGTATTGTATGATCGCCATGTATGCGGCAGAACAAGTTTCCAATTTCCTTTGCGTACTGCGTTTAGATTGTTTTTACCTAAGTAATAAAGAATTGTTTCCCGCGGTTCTGAATTGAAATCGCCTTTCAAAAGTGAACTTATATCAACTCCATCAATCTTATTATCAGATAAGTTGCCATTTGTAATGGATGCAAGGGTAGGCAACAAATCAATCGCACAGGCCAATTTGTTACAAATGGTTCCTTCTGGAATATTTCCCGGCCATCGAATGATAAATGGAACTCTTTGTCCACCTTCCCAGCATGTAGTTTTTCCTTCGCGAAGTCCACCAGACGAACCGGCATGATTTCCAAAATTCAACCAGGGACCGTTGTCAGTTGTAAAAATGAAAATAGTATTATCTTCTATGTTGTTCTTCACTAATGCTTTGCGTATTTCGCCTACCGACCAGTCCACTTCCATCATTACATCACCATATAAACCTTGTTCGCTTTTGCCCCGGAACTTATCAGACACGCCCAGGGGAATATGCGCCATGGTGTGTGGGACATACAGGAAAAATGGATCTTCTGCATTTCTATTTATAAAATCAACCGCCTTTTCTGTGTAAAGTGTTGTAAGCTTATCCTGATCTTTCAAGCTTGTAATTCTCTCAATTACTTCATCGCCTGAAATTAAAGGGAGTTCGGGATAGTCCCCACGTCCAGTGCCCTCAGCTAACCTTTCTCCAGTTACATTGCTATTGGGCCACATATCGTTTGAGTAGGGAACACCTGTAAACTCATCAAAACCATGTTGTAAGGGTAAAAACTCTTTTTGCCAGCCCAGGTGCCATTTGCCAAAGCAAGCAGTTGCATAGCCCTGTTCCTTAAACATTTCGGCTATTGTGAACTCCTCCGGGTTGATTCCAATTTCATGATGAGGAAATAAAGCCCCGGAAAAGCCAATTCTGTTAGGATAACAACCAGTTAAAAGTCCGGCACGCGAAGCACTACATACAGCTTGTGCAGAGTAGAAGTTGGTAAATCTCATTCCCGTACTTGCCATTTGATCCAGATGTGGAGTTTCAAATCCTGTTGCTCCGTAAACACCCACATCTCCATAGCCTTCATCATCTATAAATACGATGATGACATTTGGTTTTTCGGTGTAAGATTTTTGAGTTTGATTACAGCCTGTAAATAGCACTATAAGTAGTGTTAATAGTAATGGTGTCAGGATGTTTTTTTTATTCATGGTCTTTAAATTAAATTGTTAACATACTCATTTTCTGCACTCCGCAGCTTTAAGCTTGGGGGGAGGCACTTTTAGCTTCTGCTTCTTCCAGCGCTAGCGAAGACCTGAATGCCAAAATTAGCGTACCATATCTAAAAAGAAAATAACAACTTCATCGGTCCCATTTCCGTCGAAGTCGAACTCTGAATTCGCTCCAATATGTAAATTATGCGCATCATAGGTGATGTCATAGTATTCATACTCTCCCGGATTCGTGTCATACTCCACTGCCAGCCATTCTTCATCAAAACCGAGTTTGCCGGTAAAAATCATATCAGATCTTCCAGGACGTTCAATTGTAAAAGTAAACCTGCCGCTGTTCTGAATTGCAAGGCTTACACTTCCTCCTTCCGCTACCACATCAACACCATTGAATGAAGTGCTGGTGGCAGTCCAGGTTCCAACGATTTCAGATACCCTATCTGTTGAAGGCTCATCATCATCGCTGCATGCAACGAACATGGTAAGAGCTGCCGTTGTAATAAATAACAAGACCAAGCCTGTTTTTTTCATCATGTGGAGATGTTTTGAATATTTCATCTTTCAGAATTTATCCCTGAAATCAAACCAGCTACCATACCCACCATGCAACAGGTACATGGATATGTGACCTGATAATTTGCTTGCCCAAATGGGATTGCTTTGCCTCATTTTCATCAACAAGTTAAGGAAGTCTGATTGGACATGCAATTTTTTCCAGGCTGAAAGCTATTGGATTATCTGGATAAGATGCTTATTTTTAGGTTTATTGTCTCCTCGGGCAATAGAATAATATTAACCCTAACAAGCCTTATCTGATGAATTTCAATCTTGATGTATTAAAAATAGACCCGGTTCTGGAATTGGCTAATCTTTCAGAATTTATTGTGGAACAAGCGGGTGCATTTCGTAAAAAAGGTGTGATAGTGGGATTGAGCGGCGGTATCGATTCTGCCTGCATAGCAGCTGTTGCAGTTCATGCTTTAGGAAAGGAAAAAGTAGTAGGCCTTATCCTTCCTGAATCAGAGTCTAATCCAATTAGCAGTGAATATGCAACTAAACATGCTCAAGCCTTAGGAATAGAACATCGCGAAATTGATATCACTTCCACTGTTGATAGCATAGTTAAGTATAAATGGAGGGATGAATTTATCCAAAAGATGATTCCCGAATATAAGCCTGGATATAAATATAATATTACTCTTCCTACAGATCTTCTGGAGCGAGCTGCCTTCAGTTTTTATCGTCTTCAAGTTCAAATGCCAGATGGCGAATTAAAGAGTAAACGGTTGAATCTGGATGAACTTCTCACCATAACATCATTTGCAAATATTAAAATCAGGGCTCGTATGTTGCATCTGTATGCAGAAGCAGAAAGACGTAGCCTTCTTGTTGCAGCACATTGTACATGTGCTGAATCCGATCTATCGGATTCAGCAC
>PVMS01162754.1_pt1 | contig 11372 bp, 9 predicted proteins | sample 1853461 | NCBI WGS metagenome assembly PVMS01 (sample SAMN08582032, study PRJNA380276) | Marine sediment metagenome, whole genome shotgun sequencing project. | isolation source: ocean sediment barecode stripped | collected 2017
AAAAAATAAAGATTTAGCTTTTCGCCAGCTTTCAACGACATCAATCTATCAAATTATTACCTCATATCAGGAAATTAGACTTACGGATGTTATCGAAACACAAAACCGTTATGCTTCTCGGCGTCAAATTCACCTGTTGCAGCCTTGCGGATGTTTTCAGCGGTATGGAGAGTGGCATAAAAATTGGCGAAAACGGATATATCAGCATCACCAACAGTGAATCTGTTTATCATGCCATGCGCATATCTGCTCATCGGCAATACATTAACGATGCTGACTTCTCCTGTTGTGATGGAGTAGCTGCAGCATTGGCCGGTCAGATGCTTGGCCTCCGGATTCCACGCCTTCATGGCCCTGACCTCATGCTTAATTGCTGTAAATACGGTGTGAGTAAGGGATGGAGGCATTATTTCTATGGTGGGAAAGATGGAGTGCCGCAATTATTAAGTAAAAAGCTGACAGAAAAATTTCCCGGGATGGTAACAGCCGGATTATATTCGCCGCCTTTTCGGCAGTTAACACCTGCAGCGGATGAAACGGTAATCAACCAGATCAACAAAGCGAAGCCAGATATTCTGTGGGTGGGCTTGGGCTTGCTGAAACAGGAACAGTGGATCGCAGCTCATCTTAATAAAATTGATGCTCCCTGGATTATTGGAGTTGGCGCAGCATTTGATTTTTTGTCCGATACAATTAAACGCGCTCCAAAGGTTTTTAGAGATATTGGATTGGAATGGTTTTATCGGCTTGTATTTGAACCACGAATGTTTGTTAGAAATCTCTACAGCTTATCTATTTTTCTGCCTGCGCTGAAGATATTTTTGCGAGAGAAGATGATGATGAGAAAAAGAATGAATTGAATATTTGGAATTCTGAAATTCTTAAATAAGGATATCAAAATTTATGTTGCCAAATGTAATAATTGGTGGTGTACAAAAGGCCGGGACCACTTCATTATTTCGCTATCTTGCTGCCCACCCTTCCGTATGTGCGTCTTCAATCAAAGAAATCGATTTTTTTTTAAAACACAATGAAAAGATAGATGAGGTTGCTACTCAAGAATACAAATCCTTTTTTGCCCGTTGTCAGTCGAAGCATTCTATACGCCTGGAAGCCAGTCCTCAGTATTTGATGTATAGTGACTTGATCGCGAAAAGGATTTTTGAAATTCTACCGGATATTAAAATAATTTTTATCTTGCGCGAACCTGTCAGTGCCCTTTTTTCGTATATCAAATTTAAGCCAGGCATAAACCAAGAGCAATTGTCTGTAGAGTCATTTGTAACCATAGCGAAAAATGGAAATCAATTTAACAATGAGTTTGATGAAAAAATTGATAAGAAACGAGTTTTGGGACGCCTTCAAGCCGGGTGTTATGTGAATGATATCAAAATTTTTTTATCATATTTTTCTAAAGATCAGATCGGCATATTTTTCTACGATCAACTTCTAAAGAATTCAAATGCATTGATGCGTGAAATATGTAATTTTATCAACATCGATAAAAACTTTTATGAAAATTATCAGTTTTTAATCGAAAATAAGACGCGTTCATATAAATGGCCGAATGTCCATCGATTTGTTAGCCGGATCAATTTAAAATTAGAACCGTTTTTTAATCGATATTCCTTCATGCGGAATAACCTTCGGGAGCTTTACCATTCAATTTGTGAGGCTCCAGAAGCATCTTTGAACGTAGCGGAATCTGACATGCGGCAGATAGAAAACTTTTATGAGCCATTTAACGAACAGCTCCAGCGTGTTCTGATGCACCATTGCCCGAAACTGCAGCTACCCAGGTGGTTAGGTGCGCAAGAGAATAATCTTTTGAAAAGGAATTGAAGTAATGTTAAGGGCTGGTATCATTGGATTTGGTAGAATGGGAATCACTCATTTTTCAATTTTTAACACACATCCTTCTGTAAAAATAACTGCTGTATGTGAGCCATCTGCTGCTATGAGAACTATTTTGAATAAATATTTAGATATAAACGTATTCTCTGACTATCAGGAAATGATCGAAGAAACATTGCTGGATTTTGTCGTGATCTCAACACCCACCGATTCCCACTCCGAAATAATAAAATACGCCACCGATAATGATTTACATGTGTTTAGTGAAAAACCATTTGCCTTGACAACGGCTGAAGGAAAAAAAATTTTGAGCCATCTGCAAAATAAAAATCTGGTAAACCAGGTTGGATATGTCAATCGATTCAATGAGGTTTTTATGGAGGTGAAAAGATTATTAGATGAAGGGGTAATTGGTGAAGTTAAGAATTTTCACTCTGAAATGTATGGAGCCACTGTATTGAAAGATTCAAAAAGCAGTTGGCGTGGCAAACGTAAAACCGGCGGTGGGTGTATGTATGAATTTGCATCCCATTGCATTGATTTGGTCGTTTATTTATTGGGAAAGCCCGATAAAGTGATGGGCATTATCATGCAGCGCATTTACTCTTCAGACGCGGAGGATATCGTAAGTTCAAGTTTTGTATATACGAATGGGTGCAGCGGTACGATTATGGTTAACTGGAGCGATGAAACATTTCGAAAACCGACGAACATCGTCACGATCTTCGGCACCAGAGGGAAAATCGTCGCAGATAAGCATGCCTATAAAATCTATTTGAAGGAACCCAATCACAACAACACATTTCACAAAGGCTGGAATACCCGCTATATCACTGATTTTGGAAAAAGTGTCCGGTTTTATGTGAGAGGCAATGAATTTACGCGACAGCTTGATTATTTTGTCGATTGTATTGAAAAAGGAAGAACGAACAACATATCCAGTTTTGCAGAAGCGTATAAAACGGATGCAGTCATGGAAGAAATCGCAACTGATGCCGATCGCCTATCAAGATTGAAAAGGAATTAATGAGTGGGATGGAAACCAACACTTACATTGACCCAATAATTTTTGGTGATAATCAGTTTTTTGGCATTAATCATATGTCAGAAAATAAAGCTGAGGCACTTGCAGAAAAATTCAGAGATTTAAAGGCAATTACGGACGTCATCGATATGGCGTACGATTGCGGAATCAATGCCTTCATGCTCAACACCCACGACAGGGCGATGGATATTTGCAATCATTTTCGGAAGAACCCTGCGCGCTATCCCGATCTGTGCATTTACCCCTCTATGCCTTATGCGCATAAATATGCCAATGCGGTGGCCGAAAAAGGGATTTTCGGTGCTTTGAAGGATTCGATCTTTAGCGATTCAAGCACAAAGGATATTTTTGGATTACTCACAAAAGGGGGGAGTTTAATTTTTAGCAAAGATATGATCAAGGTAATGCAAATGCTCATCGATATTGAGATGAAGATCTTTCGCGATTTGAATGTCAGGGTAATGTTTTTACAAAATATTGTTACAGATCTTTTATTAGGTTTTGGTGTAAAGGAAGCTTTTGTGGAATTTGCAACTTATATCACAGAAAAATATCATGTCGAGCCCGGTTTTATTACCATGAACATGCCAAAGCTGGTTGATTTTTTGTTAAACTGCGGCATTGAAAACCCGATCGTTTGTTCAGCGATTAACCGCGCGGGTTATTTCATGAACCCGGATGCTGAAACTTATGAAAAAACATTAAAAGAAAAGCGTTTCCGGCCGATTGCCATGTCAATTTTGGCTTCCGGTGCTGTGAATCCAGAGGATGCCGTAGAATATGTATGCCGTAAACTCAACATCCAGTCAATTGTTTTTGGGGCTTCCAGCGAAAAACACATTTCAGAGACTAAACAATTGATTGAAAATTATCGGGTATGGCAGTGAGGTTGATGAGGGAGAATTGACCTCCCAATCCTATCACAATCTAAATGTTTCATTTCAACCTACTGGTTCGTACGGCTTTTCCCCTCTAACCGATTTTCTATTTAACGTATAGGGCGCTGCAATAGGAGCCTCTATTGCAGCTGGGCTCCATAAAAAGGCAAATTAGATTTCAGAAGCAAACTCCTCTAATACGTAAAATAATCCATGATCTTATTTTCAACATTTCTCATTTCTACGATTGTCACCATATTGCTAATGCCAATTTTTATCAATTTGGCCCGCAAAATGAACCTTATGGATATCCCCAATGATCGGAAGGTTCATTCTGATCCCATTCCCAGGATTGGTGGAGTCGTAATGGCAATGGGAGCATCTGCTTCAATTCTAATCTGGGCTCCTATGGATGAGTTTGTTAAAGCGATTCTTATCGGATCTGGAATTTTGGTTACATTTGGATTCGTTGACGACATTAAGGGCATTGGATTTAAATCAAAGTTTGCCGGTCAGATTTTAGCTGCCCTAATCGTGATATTCTACGGAGGATTAAAAATTAAAGCCCTTAGTGTGTTTACACCAGCTGGTTTTTCTTTCCCGGATTGGTTCGCGATACCATTTACAGTAATAATTATTGTGGCCGTAACAAATGCGATTAATCTTTCAGATGGATTGGATGGACTGGCTGGTGGTATTACTTTATTAACATTTTTATGTATTGGATATCTGTCTTATTTGGATCAATTTCAGGGAATTGAAGTTATATCTGTTGCCATGGTCGGTGCAATATTTGGCCTTCTCAGGTATAATACCCACCCGGCAACTGTTTTTATGGGTGACACAGGCAGTCAACTACTTGGCTTTATAGCCATAACTCTTTCTTTGGCTCTATCCAGAAAAAGTACCCAGACCAGTATCGTCCTAATTTTAATTATAATGGGCATACCCATAATTGATACGTTGTGTGTCATCTTCCAGCGTATCATTAAGGGTCGATCAGTTTTTATAGCAGATAAGAATCACCTTCATCACAAACTCATGCAGCTAGGTTTTTATCATTCTGAATCTGTTTTAGTTATTTACTTGATGCACGCTATTATGGTGAGCTTGGGGTTCATTTTCAGATTTAAATCACCATGGTTTCTACTATTTTTCTATATCCTGTATTCAGGATTGATAATTGCGACTATATTAATTCTAGATAACAGTGGATGGAAAATTAAACGCTACCACTTTCTGGACAAAATAATTAAGGGACCGCTCAGAAACTTAAAAGAAGATAATGCAATCATAAAATTTTCTTTCAGAGCTGTCGAAATAGGATTCATTTTTCTTCTGCTTTTTTCCTGTTTTCTACCCACTCATATAAATATATATTTTTCATTTATTTCTATAGCTCTTATGTGTGCCATAATCATAGTGTGGCAAATTAAAAAGTCTTGGGCATCTAACCTTATAGAAGTTTCAATTTTTCTAATGATTCCTTTCCTGATTTACCTCTGTGAGACAGATGTAATTTATCTGGCACATACAGTTTTAGAAAAAGCGTATACATTCTCTTTCGGATTGTTGATCGTTTTTGTTTTACTGACTTTAAAATTCTCAAGAAGACGTGGATTCAGAACTACTCCTACGGATTTCTTGATATTATTTGTTGCTTTGGTAGTGCCAAATCTTCCCGACCCCAGAATACAAACCTGGCAAATGGGTCTGGTTGCTGCCAAAATAGTCGTGTTGTTTTTTACCTACGAAGTCCTTAAAGGAGAATTGCGCTTAGATACGAAAAGACTTAGTGTTACGGGTATTATGGCCCTAATGGTTATCAGTTTCAGGGGTTTTATCGGCTGAATTGTATTGTCCAAACATGTATGAAAAAAATTTCATATTATTAGGAAATTATTTTCCACTTTTTTCGCCGGGCGGGATATTAAGCAAGATAAAAGTAGAGCTTTATTTCTCAACCGTACAAAAATAAGGTATTAATATATATAACAATATCATATCCATTGCATTTCATTTGTAGCATAAGACCCGGTTTAATATAGTGGGCCCTCTGAAAGGCATGCAATTTGCATCTAAATTATATCTCAAATCCCAATGTTTATATGTCCAAAATCGCTAATTTAAGATTGCGGGGATGTTCAATGGGTGAAGAATCACTTATTTGTCGGAGGATGGGTGATAATTCAAAATTTCCAAAGGTCATTAATATTTTTGTTCTTGAACTCAATCACCCGGACCTACAGCAAAAGGAGTATCAACCAGAATTTACCCGCCTCTAAACGGGGGACTTTTCTCTTAAGTAGGTATTAAACAAATCTTTCATACATTAATTTCATCTAAAGCAACAGCCGCTGGTTGTTTTTCGTACTGCTAATTTAAAGCAAGGATAGTAAAGATAAGGAATTGAAAATTTGCTAAATATTATTTTTTCAGAATAGGAGGTTCGAATGAAAAACGGGGTTCTGATATTTTTTGTTTGTTTGGCTTTACTCGTTTTTTGCTCCAACGGTTTGGCAGCAGAGAAAGTTTATCACATAAGTCCCGGGGATGTTATTGAAATTTCTGTTTGGAAGGACCCTGAACTGAGTAGAAATCTGGTCGTACCTCCAGATGGAATTATTTCATTCCCTTTAATAGGGTCGGTCAATGTGACCCACCTTGCTGTGCCTGAACTCAGAAAAATTGTCACCCAGAGGCTATCCGAGTTCATACCGGATGCGACGGTTGCTGTTATGCTGATAGAAATCAACAGCCTGAAGGCGTATGTGATTGGAAAAGTTAACAATCCGGGTGAATTCGATATTGATATGGACACCAATGTGATGCAGGTTCTTGCAAAAGCAGGCGGCCTGAACCCATTTGCTTCCGCCGGAAACATTAAAATAATAAGACAAAAGGATAATAAGATTATAAAGATACCCTTTAATTATGGACAGGTTGAAAAAGGGAAGAACCTCGAGCAAAATATTATTCTAAAATCTGGGGATGTTGTTGTCGTTCCCTGATGTATGCCGTCTATGTTCCAAGAGCTAACCAGAATCAACTTTTATGGTTATCAAGTGGAAATTATAAATATGCAAAAACTGAAAGCTGAAATTTTGAAGATGTTGAATGGTAAATTGAAAAACAAACAAATTATTTCTTTTAGCCTCAGTCTTATTTTTTCGATAATGTGGTTTCAATTGCCATGTAAAGCCGCAGATCTCACTATTACGCCCTCACTTGAGGTGCGCGGTGTATATGATGACAATTTAGATTTTGACGACAAAGATGAAAAAGATGATTTTGGTGGTAATGCGATTCCTAAATTGACATTGGATTATGAGACGGAATTGCTAAAAGTTTCCCTAATCGGTCGGCTCGATACAATTAAATATTTCTCTGAAACTGATTATGACCGCACGAATCAACTCTATGGCTTTGACGGTGCGTATCGTATGGCTCCCAGGTGGATACTTAAAGGAGATATTCAGTACAGGCGGGATGAAACCGTCGATTCACAGCTTGAAGAAACCGGACAGGCCTTTCGACGCAAAAGGGTACAGACCTATGATGGCGGAAGCGGCTTGTTTTACGAATTAAGCGAATTGTCTGATATCGGCTTTGCGTTCGACTACCGCAAGAGAGACTTTAGTTCCAATGATAGTGTTGATTTCGATCGCTACACCTTTCTTTTGCCTTATACCAAAAGATTCGCCAATCAGCGCGACACCATAGCCTTTGTTCCTGCATATACCATTTTTGATTCTGATAGTGAAGACGCAAAGGATTATAGTTTTGCTGTCGAATGGGAACGTCGAATTAGCGAAACCCTCACCTCTCAAGTTGATGTGGGTGCGCGCTATACAGATATCGATGAAAATAATACTAATAATGATGATGATAGTTTGGGGTATTTTGGGAAACTAGCTTTATTGACAAGAACGGAAACGTTTCAAGGTTCAATTGGCGTTACCAGAGATCTTAGGGCTAACTCTGATGGTCAGGTAATTGTCGTTAACAGACTTTTTTTAAGAAGCGACAAAAAATTGCTTGAACGTTTAGGATTCAGGTTTTACGGAGCCGTTTATCTATCAGACACTGAATCCAATGATGCCGAGGGAGATAAGGTTAGATATTTTGAATTAAAACCGACATTATACTACATGCTTACAGAAAACCATTCCCTGTTATTGTCTTATGAGTATCAGAATCAAAAAGAATTTGACGTTCCGGGTGATCCAGTAACTGAGCGAAACAGGGGGTGGCTAGGTTTTGAATTCAAATTCCCCCAAAAATGGAACTGATTTATATTTATAGCGCTACCATAAAAAAGGAGATTCTATATGGATAAAGAATATGACTTACAAGATATTAGCACTTTTTTAAGAAGAAGAAAGAAAATACTCTCCCTAACTTTTTTTACACTTTTTTTTCTTGGATTCATTATTGCAGCTGTGTTACCTCCCATATATGAGTCTGATGCGATGATTCGGATAGAAAATCAACAAATTCCAGAAGATTTTATTCAACCCTCCATTAACGATTATGCGGAGGAAAGAATAGAAAAAATCAGTCAGCAGGTGATGAGTCGGTCTAAATTGCTTGAAATTATAGATGAGCTTGATCTCTACCCTGAAATTAAAGCGCAGAAGTCCGAAACCGAAATAACAAAAAAAATGCGCAAAGACATTGGAATTGAAACCCTGTCAGCAGAATTCGATAGCAAAAATTATGGTAGAAATATGTCCGTTACCCTTGCATTTAAGCTTTCATATGAAGGAAAAGATCCCACTAAAGTTTATCAAGTAACTGATATACTATCAAAACTATTTCTTGAGGAAGATTATAAAACCCGAAATCGACTTGTATCGGGGACTACCGATTTTTTTACAGCAGAGCTTAAACGCCTCGAAAATAAAATAAACCACCATGAAAATAAAATAACCGAGTTTAAAAAGAAACATATTAATGAACTTCCTTCCGATACTGGATACTTTCTCCAAATCCTTTCGGGATTAGAAAGGGATTTAGATAACGCGGAAATGCGGCTTCGTCTGCTTGAAGAGAAAAGGTATATTCTTGAAGCCCAATTGATGAACACAGAACCGTTAACGCCTATAATAATTGACGGCAAAGAGATTGCGTCGAGTCCCAATGAACGCCTTAAAGTGCTCAGACTCGAACTCGCTAGGATGCAATCTATTTACTCAGAGAAACATCCAGATATAAAAAGACTGAAAAGAGAAATTCGAAAACTTGATGCAGAGAACCGAAATTCAGCAGATTCTGTTGAAAAAGTTAAGCGATTAAATGAACTCGAGATTCAATTGGCCTCTGCGACTTCTGCATATGGGTCAGGACATCCCGATGTAAAAGCGATTAAAAATGAAATAGAGTTATTGAAACAGGATATTAATGACTCAATTTCTGAGACAGCGAAATTAAAAATTTCTGAAGAAAAGCCGGACAATCCGGTTTACATAAACTTAAATGCTCAAATTAAATCCACAGATTTTGAAATAAAGGAAATCAAGAAGGATAAGCAAGAGTTAATTTCAAAAATTCAAGAAACTCGGAGAATAATCGAAAAGAATCCAATTTTGGAAAATGAGCTCAATGTCCTTAACCGCAATTATGAAAATCTGAAAGAAAAATATGCAGAAATATCCAATAAACTAATGAGCGCGCAGATTGTTGGAGAGATGGAAGGCAAAAAAAAAGGAGGCCACCTCAATATGGTGTCTCCTGCTTATTTTCCAACAGAGCCAACCAAACCAAATAGACTCATGATCGTAATATTGAGTTTTCTTATTGCCATCGGGATAAGTTCTAGTCTGGCCGTATTTAAAGAAAAAATGGACATCAAAATAAGAACACCAGAGCAAATTAAACAACTAACGGGTGTACCTGTACTGACATCTATTTCTTACATTAGTACTAAAGAAGAGAGAAAATCTAATTACCTCAAAAAACTAGGTTGGGCTTTTATTATACTTGTATGCATTGGGACTGGCCTTTTTTGTGTCGATCGATATATTATAAAACTGGATGAATTTTGGATAGTAATACTCGAAAGAATGAGAATGTTCACTTAACCTGTAAAATATTGAATCCTTTCTATCTTAAATAAAAAGGTGTAGAAAATGAGCAAATTAAAAAAAGCACTAGAAAAAGCCAAAGAGACCAGAGAATCTGAACGCCCGTATTTCAATAGAGCTAATAAGAAACCGAAGTCATTAAGCCATACGAAAACAAAGACAGAATGTCGTCCCGAAATGGATATATGCTATTCGGAAACAAAAATTAAAAAAATAGATGATTACATTTTGAAAAAAGGAAAGATTATTTCACTCTTTCACGACCATAAAAAAATCGACCAGATAAAAACCTTGCGTACCCAAATTCTAAACCATCTTAATGAAATAAACGGAAACAGTTTTCTGATAACCAGTGCGCATGCATATGAAGGCAAAACCTTCACGGCAATTAATCTAGGCGTGAGCATCGCGCAGGAATTAGATCGTACGGTTCTTCTGGTCGATGCCGATTTACGCAAACATACCCGGCGCCATAAAGATTTTGCAGTTGATTTTTTTGGCACGGATATGAATGAGGGATTATCCAACTATCTGTTAGGCCAGGCTGAAATTCCGGAACTTCTCATTAATCCCGGAATTGAAAGGCTGGTGCTTCTGCCTGCGGGCAGACCGCTGGCCAATTCGGCCGAGCTTTTGGGATCTCCAAGAATGGTTAAGCTGGTTAATGATATCAAGAACCGCTATGCGGATGACCGCATCATTATCTTTGATTGCTCATCAATGTTAAGCTGCGCCGATCCTTTAGTATTAACGAGTTATGTCGATGGTATTCTTCTGATCGTGGAAGAAGAAAGAACAACTTCTGAAGACATAAACAAAACGATGGAATTATTGAAAAATAAACCCATTATTGGAACTGTGCTTAATAAAGCAACTCCTGTGGTGAATTAAACCATGTATGAATCATTTTACGGCTTTAAAGAAAAACCTTTTGATCTTCATCCAGACCCTGATTATCTGTATATGAGCCGGGTGCATGAGGACACCTATGTGCACCTTGAGTATGCGATTATGGAAAACAAGGGGTTTGTGGTGGTCACCGGAGAAATCGGAGCCGGGAAAACCACGCTGATCAATTACCTGTTAAATAAAATCGGAGAAGACATTCATGTCGGGCTCATAAACAATACCAATATTCGCCCGGCTGAGTTTTTAAAGATGATCTGTCAGGAGTTTGAGCTTGACCCGAAAACCGATGATAAAGCAGAGTTGATTGATATTTTCAGCGGGTATTTAATTGATCAGTTTGCGGCCGGAGAGCGTGTGGTGCTCATCATTGACGAAGCGCAAAATCTGACCAACGACACCATGGAAGAAATTCGGATGCTTTCCAATATTGAAACCGAAAAGCATCATCTCATTCAGATTATCCTTGTCGGTCAACCCGAGCTGAAATTTAAACTCCAGCAAAGCAACCTCAAACAATTCGCTCAACGTGTGACGGTGCATTGCCATCTCAAAGGCCTCGAAAAAGATGAAGTCAAAGAATATATCAACCATAGATTGGAA
>PVMS01026263.1_pt1 | contig 11371 bp, 9 predicted proteins | sample 1853461 | NCBI WGS metagenome assembly PVMS01 (sample SAMN08582032, study PRJNA380276) | Marine sediment metagenome, whole genome shotgun sequencing project. | isolation source: ocean sediment barecode stripped | collected 2017
AAGAAAGCCTTATTGATAAATACCTGCCGGGGTGAGGTTTTCGGTTCACAAGCGGTTTACAAGGCACGCAAGGCGAATGATCTGTCGGGATTGATCATCGATTGCTGGGAGAACGAACCTGGACTGGATTTGGACCTGTTAAACCTGGCCGATTACGGTACCTCCCACATTGCAGGCTATTCAAAAGACGGAAAAGCCAACGGAACAGGAATGAGTGTCCGGGCAATCAGCAAGTTTTTCGACCTGGGAATGGATGAATGGCGCCCGTGTGGTATTGAGACCCCCGGGAAATCAATAATTAATCTGGACGGATGCCATCAAACCGATCATTCGATCCTGGCAGATGCAATTCTTTCAAGCTATGAGATTGAAAACGATGACCGGGCATTACGGGATAATCCACATTTATTTGAGCAATTGAGAGGCGACTATCCAGTCAGAAGAGAGTTTGATTTTTATTCAATCAAGGCAAAAAATATTAATTTTGAAATTACCAGGAAATTAAGGAACCTGGGCTTTAATGTCATGGACGATGCGTAATGAATCCAGGCCGCCACCGTCAAGCCGGTGTCGTTAATACCACCTGGTTGATAGTTCTGTTTCTGGGTCTGCTGATTGCCTGCTGGCCGGCCGGTTCCGTGGCACAGGACAATACCACGAATGCCGTGCGTCTGACTGACAGTGGCAACCGGATCGTGTATCGCCTGCGTTACTTTGATTTTGAAAATGTCAGCAATCTTGAACAATTACTCGACCAGATTCCTGATTTGCAATATGTGCTTGACGACTCCCTGCGGGACTCGGAGTACCGCGTTCTCATTAACGGCAACGTCGCAGGCAGCGCTCCACGGGATTTGAGAGATATTGGGCGGCGCTTTTCACTGGCGGACATCAGACGTATTGTCATTCTGCGTGGTCCTACAGCACTTGAACGCGTCGGCGTTTCAGGGCCGGCCATCAATATTGTACTGAAGGCCGATGCGGATCTTTCCGTGGGTCGTTGGGAAGCAAATATTCCACTGGTTAGCACCGAGTACGCCGTTCCCAACCTCAGGATCAGTTACAGTGACCGGCCCGCGGACTGGACCTACGAGGTATTTGCTGATTACCTGCCCAATGCCAACTACAGGCCCCGTACACGAAAAGAAACCTACCTGGACCCAGATGACCTGCAGCCAACACAGCAGCGCCTGACCCGGTACAACGAGCACACTGAGCAATATGCGCTGGGTGGCCTGGTGAACTGGCAACTTGGTGACAGGCTCAACCTGCGGGCGGATTCCCGGCTATCGGAACGACGCAAGACGCGTATCCAGGAGCGCTGGATAGACGGCCAGGAAAATTCAAACCTGACGGGGCTTAAAGACGATCGCCGCTTGTACGAGCTTGGCCTTGCAGCAGTATTTCAGTTGACACCCGCAAGCATCTGGGAAACGCTGTTTGAACGAATTGAGGAAAGACGGGACCGGGTCATTACCACCGGCATAGAGGGTGAGAGGGGCCTGATCGTATCATCAGCTACCCGCCACGAGGATCAGAGACTGGTGTTTAGTAGTGTGATCAACTCGGTTACTGAAAACGGTTCTGAATACAGCCTGGGAGTGTATGCCAGGCCGAGGAGCCGTGACGCCCTGTCGGCCGTCAGCCTGGACCCGTTGCTGATGGAAACCGAGGCTGAAATCAACGAAGACCGCACCGGCCTGGTGGCCAATTACAATTGGCAATCACGGCCGGATATCAAGCTGTTTGCCAGCCTGGACATCGAAAACTGGCATTTGAAACAGCAAAATGGACCGTTTTCCCGAAATGATCGCGAGATCTTCGTCAAGCCGGCGTTTAATCTTCGCTGGAAGTTTGCCTCTAAATCCGTGCTGCGCGTGTCCGGCAGACGCCACCTGCGTAGTCTCAATTTTGACCAGATGGTGTTTAATTTCAACCTTGAAGATGAGATCGTTGACACCGGAAATTTGTCCATGGTGCCGGAAAAATACTGGCTGGGCACCGTGTTTGTAGAACAACGTGTGTTCGATCAGAAAGGCCGGCTTGGGCTGGGTGCTTTTTATCGCATGATCGAAGATCACATAGACCGGGAACCCAGGCCCGGTGGTTCCGGACCCGGCAATATCGGGGATGCCTACGCCCGTGGCATGCAATTGACAGGCAGGTACGAGGTGCTCCGGAATTCAGGTATGTACACGGTGGTCAAGGCGGATTTTACCCTGCAGGAATCCGAAGTTACCGACCCTTTTACCGGTGAGGACAGGCCGTTGCGGGGCTTTCCGGACAAGATCTTCAAACTGGAGCTTCGCCAGGAATTTCTGCGCGCTTCGCTGGATTACGTGCTGGACATGACCTGGACATCAGACAGGTATTACAGTGACCACAATTACCGCGAAATTCGCAGTCTCAACCGACCCATAGCCAATTTGAAGGCAAATTACCAGGTCAGCGACAATTTGCAGGTCTGGCTGGAAATTCGCGGGCTGTTTGATCTTGATGAGTACCGCTCGCGGGAAAAATTTGCCGGTGATCCCTCCCTGGGGCAGTTGCGCCGCATTGAACAGTCCCTTTATCTGGAGGAGCGCCAGTTCGCCGTGGGGGTACTGGGGTACTTTTAACGTTTAACGCGGGCTGACTTGCCCTTCATCAGGGCCTCGACCTCCTTCTTCGTGGCCATGCTCGTGTCACCCGGGGTGGTCATGGCCAGCGCGCCGTGCGCGGCACCGTAATCCACCGCAGTTTGCCCGTCACCGGTCGCCATTAGTCCGTAAATGAGCCCCGATGCAAAACTGTCACCGCCGCCGACGCGGTCAAAGATGGCAAGGTCGGGTCGGTGGATGGCCTCAAACAACTCACCGTCTTTCCAGCAAATCGCACCCCAGTCATTCACCGACGCCGTCTTCACGCCGCGCAGGGTGGTGGCGATGGCCTTGAAGTTCGGGAACTGCTGCGTGGCCTGGTCGATCATCTTCCGGTAACCTTCCAGCGGCAATTCCTTAAGTTCTTCATCCAGACCTTCTACTTCGAGCCCTAAGCAGGCGGTGAAGTCTTCCTCGTTACCGATCATCACGTCGATGTTTTTTGCAATCTCACGGTTCACTTCCTGGCAACGGGTTTTGCCGCCGAACTCTTCCCACAGGGAAGCGCGGTAGTTGAGATCGTAGGAGCACATCGTGCCGTGCTTGCTGGCCGTTTCGAGCGCTTCGATAATGACGTCCGGGGCAGAGGCGGAAATAGCTGCGAAAATACCGCCGGTGTGGAACCAGCGCACACCGTGCTCACCGAAGACGTGCTCCCAGTCGATATCGCCCGGTTTGAGCTTGCAGGCTGCCGTGTTGCCGCGGTCCGCGCAACCCAGCGCGCCGCGCAGGCCGAAGCCACGCTCGGTAAAATTCAGACCGTTGCGTACCGTGCGACCGAGGCCGTCATGCGGATACCACTTGATGTGGTTAACATCGACACCGCCCTGCAGCACGAAATCCTCCAGCAGGTGCCCGACCTCGTTGTCGACGAAAGCCGTGACGACTGCGGCACGCAGACCGAAGCACTTGCGCAGGCCACGGGCCACGTTGTATTCGCCACCACCTTCCCACACGGTGAAACTGCGCGTGGCACGCACCCGCCCGTGGCCGGGGTCGAGCCGCAGCATGATCTCACCCAGTGAGAGGATGTCGTAGTCGCAGGATTCAGCTGGCTTGATATGCATTGTGTGTTCCTATCTTAAATTGTCATCGCGGCAAAACCGCCATCCACCAGGATTTCCGCGCCGGTGATAAACGAGCCGGCATCGGAGGCCAGTAACAGGGTCGCTCCGTTCAATTCGTGCGCCTCGCCAAAGCGCTTCATCGCGGTATGACCCATGATCTGTTCGATCCTTTGAGGGGTAAGCACCTTTCTGTTTTGCTCGGCGGGGAAAAAGCCGGGGACCATCGTATTGACGCGGATATTGTTCGTCGCCCATTCGCGGGCAAGGTTTTTTGAAATGTTGTGTACCGCGGCCTTGCTCATGGAGTATGTGAACACCCTGGAGAGCGGAATAACACCCGACATCGAGCCGAGATTGATGATCGACGCCTGGATTCCATTTTCGAGGAAGTAGGCGCCGAAAACCTGGCAGGCGAGAAAAACGGCCTTGGTGTTCACCTCGAAAATGCGGTCATACTCATCCTCGGGGACATCGAGGAATGGGGTCGGCGAGTTCACACCCGCGCCGTTGACCAGGATCTCGCATTTGCCTGACCTTGAGATGACCTCTGCCAGGAGTTCTTCCAGGCCTTCGCGGGAGGCCACGTCGGTGGCGACAAAATAGCCCTTGCCACCCGCTGCCCTGATCTCGGCCAACCTGGCCGTGGCTTTCTCAACATTGCGCCCGACCAGGACAATCTCTGCACCGGCACGAGCCATGGCCACGGCCATCGCTCCGCAGAGTGCGCCCGTGCCGCCGACCACCACGGCAGTCTTGCCTTGCAATGAAAACAGTGATTCCAGGTAGGACATGGTTTATCTCTCGTCTGCTTGAATTTACCCGGTGCTGCCGGCGGAAAATACCAACAGGGTCCCGGGTCTCCCGGTGGGATGCCTGCACCGATTCGCATTATACCGGTAAGTACTTGTAATCGACGCCACCATACATCAAAATGCCACCGGTGGCAATCTATAATGATTTAGCCCCGCTTATACTCATTTATCATGGTTTTACCTTTATCAAACTGGGAGTAATTACGGTGAGCAAACGAACACTGATCAATGTGGACAGGACAGGCGCCAGGTTATTATTGACAGGCTTCGCCTGGTTAACGCTGGTCCTGCTGTCCACAGCCCATGCAGAAACTTACTACATCAATTCAGCGACGGGTGATGACGCCAACCCTGGTGTGACGGTAACGGCACCCTGGAAGTCGCTCGCCCGGATAGAACAAGCCAGGTTCCAACCCGGTGATGACATCCTTCTGTCCCGTGGTGGAGTCTGGAAGGGACATCTGAATCTTCGTGGCGATTCTGCTGCGCAGATGTCGGGAGTGGCTGGTCAAGCGATCCTGCTTGGTGCCTATGGTACCCCGGACCTGCCGGCACCGTTGCTGGACGGCGATGGCTTCGAAGGTGCGGTGCTCAGCCTCAGGAATCTGTCCTACTGGGAAGTGCGCGACCTCGAAATTACCAATGACGCGCCCGACGAGGCAGACCGGCGCGGGGTTGAAGTGCTCGCCGAAAACCATGGGCTTGTCAGTCACATCACCCTGGAGAACCTGCATATCCACCATATCAAGGGGATCAAGGGCCAGAGCATGGAGGCAAAGGCAACGGCCGGAATCTACATCGCAGTGACGGATGACAGCCAAAAACCGACGCGCTTTGATAATGTGTGGGTTATTGGCAATCATATCCATCACGTGACCAATACCGGCATCGCAACGCGCAATGAACAAAGTGGCGGTATGCGCCCTGAAGGCCCTGTCTGGCAAGCCAGGCGGATGACAAATATCCTGGTTGAAAATAATGCCATTCATCATATTACGAAGAACGCCATGATCCTGCGGCTCTTTGATGGTGGCCTGGTTCAACATAATGTCATCCACGATACGGCACTGGGTATCACCGGCAACAGCATGTATACGATTGCCAGTCGGGGCATCATTTTTCAGTATAACGAGGGCTTTAGAAACAGTAGTCCCAAGATTCAGGACGGTGCCATGTATGACGCCGACCTCAACAGCACCGATATTATTTTCCAGTATTCCTACAGCCACGATAACAATTCAGGGCTTTATTGGGCTTGTACGGTGCCCGAAGATGACGGCATCATCGTGCGCTACAACATCAGCCAGAATGATCGTAATGCGATCTTCACATTTTCCTACGGGTTTTCAGGTACGGAAATCTACAACAACACGATCTTTATCGGTGCAGCGGTCAACCCGATCATTCTGTATGAGCGGCGCACGCGAAAGGAGCCGCAGATTTACAGCTTCCGCAACAATTTGATCTACAACCTGAGCCACGGTGCGCGCTACGAATTTTCGGACAGTCCGGATGTCCGGCGGACCATTGAGCACAATCTCTTTTACGGTATCCATCCTGATAGCGAGCCCGATGACGTCTTCAAAATCACTGCGGACCCCCGGCTTGCCAACCCGGTCTACAGCGGCGCAGGCCCTGGCTCCGTAGTTGGATTCAAACTCAAGGCCGGCTCGCCTGCCATCAATCGGGGCAAGGTGATCGGTGCCAATGGCGGACAGGACTATTTTGGAAACCCGCTCACTGATGGCCGGCCCGATATCGGTTTTCAAGAGTATCAGGATTAACTCTCATGAAAAAGCCTTGCATGGCCTTTGCTTTCCTGCTGATTTTTGCCGGTCTTGAGCTTGCTGCATCGCCTGTAGTCGCCTTTATTGGCGGGGAGGCCGTAACACGTGATGAACTGCAATACTGGGAAAAGCGCTTACGTGTTACCGATCTTGTGGCGCATCAGAACACGGCAGCATCCAGGCAGTTTCGTCGCCACAAGGTGCTGATGGGACTGTTCCGGAAACACGGACTCATCGAGGATGCGAGCCACGCGTCTCTGCTGCGTCAGCAGAGGGCAGAAAACGGGCGCCGTAAACGGGCAAAGGCCGACGACCGCGTCGTCTATGGCCCCGTCTTTCTGCACACTGATGCTTACCTGGACTATCTCACAAGCCGGCTTGAAGCCGAACTCATGCGCGTTTTACAAAAACAGTGGCCGCTGCCCACTGAAGTCGAGTTGCGCAATCTGCATGAGCGCTATAGGGTCGATTTTCGAAAGCCGGATGAGCTCCACATCGAGGTCATCACAATCGCCGCAAATACCATCGGCATTAACCACCGGCAAATGATTTTTGGTGACATGCGGCCCATCTCCGAAGGGGAAACCGAGGAGGCGTTTTTTCAGGCAGTGCAGGTGATTAAGGAAGGGCAGCTAACGGTCCTTGAAGAAGCGGTCGACGAAACCACACTGATCTACTGTAGCAAGCGGACAGGTGGTGAGTACCGGCATCTTGATGATGTGCGGCCCCAACTCTCATTCATGCACTTTGAACAGGTATATGCAGCATTTCTTCAAGGGTTGCTGGATGACAAAACAGGTAGCGGGGCATGAAATTATCAATCCGTTTGAATGGTCACATCTCCCCCGACTTCCGCAATATAGTCATCGAGTAATTTCCCCAGGGTGGCGGCTTTTTCAGGCATGCTGCCAACCAGGTCATCGTGCTCGCCCTTATCCATCGACAGGTTGTACAGTTCAACAGAATTTTGAACTCCGTCTTTCCATGTTTTTATGAGTTTGAAATCGCCCTGTATTAGCGCTGATTCGCTGTCGCCCCTGTTGGGATTGGATTTTGCCTTGCCATCCTTGTCATGAAATACAAGAAATGGTCTGGGTCTCAGAACGGTATCCGATTTTTGATAAAGAAGGTCTTTTATTGACCCGCCGTCAATGTTGGTCAGTTCAAGTTTTGAATCAACAATATCCGCAATGGTTGGAAGGATATCAACACCGGAAATGACGGTAGTGGTCACGCTATTGGCTTTTATACCGGGCCCGACAATTGCAAAAGGAACCCGGATGCCCCCTTCGTACACGCTGTGCTTGCCAGCGGACAACGGGTAATTAAGACGTTCCCTGGCTTTGCCATCTATCAGGTTTTGCGTTTCTCTGCCGCCATTATCCGCCATGAAAATGATGTAGGTGTTGTCCCGAATGCCCAGCTTATCGAGTTCCTGCAATAACAAGCCGATTCCATCATCCAGGTCTTTCAACATCGCGGCAAAAGACGGAATGTAATGCTTTTCACCCTTCTCCCAGTTAAGCACTTCGTCATAGGTAGTCTGCTTAAAAAACACAGCCAGGTGAAGCGCGTAATGAGAAAGCTGGAGGAAAAAAGGTTTGTCAGCCTGGACCTGTTCCTGCATGAATTCGGAAGCCCTCCTGGTCAGATCCATTATCATTTTTGGATCAGCGGCCGGATTGAGAGCGGATTTATCCATACGCCCCTTATTGTTTTTTCTGGAGCCTGCATTTCCTTCGCCGTTACCGGTAGCGCCATCACTTACATCGTAACCCATGACCCGGGGTGTGGATCATCGAACCTCAGGTCCCACTTACCCAAATGCGCGGTTTTATAATCCGCATCGGCGTCTTTCAGAACCCTGGGAATGGTGACAAGATTCCTGTACTCGTCAGTCCATTGATTGATTGGTTTTCCACTAAACACATGCCGGAGGGTGGACTGCGATGTCTGGATTGAGCGCCGGGTCGGAAGGCAATATGTGCCGGGTGAATAGCCTCGAACAAATTTGATTCCAGCTTCAAAAAATGAATCAATATTCGGAGTACGGAAATAATCACTTTTTGTCTCAGGGTCAGTCGGATCCATCTGGGTGGATGTCTGCACCCAGCCCTGGTCATCAGAAACAATCAGGACAAAGTTAGGCCTCTTGAGATCGATATCACCGAGGGCCTCATGTTGATTTTGCAGGTCGATAAATTTGGGGGCAAAGCCTTTACAATTAATCTGCAGTGTATCAACTGCAGCTTTCTCTTTTTTCAACGCCGCGGAAGAACCAGGCTGCTGATTTGCCGGTGAAAGCAACTCAAAGCCACCATCTGCAGCCGTGATGCTTACAGACTGTCCAAGTGTTACCTCGCAACCCTCAAGCGCTTGCTTGTTTTTATGTGTAACTTTTCCGCTTACATCAGCCAAGCACGGCACAGACAATAAGAGAAAAGAGGCAAAGATACCTGTCTTGATCTGTCGTTTTTTCATTGTATTTCTTCTGGCTTTAAAATTCGTTGCTACCGGTAGCATTATCGTCTAAGGTAATCCCATAAAACAAGAGCGGCAAAAGACCCATGAGAAGAAACCCCCTCTGGATTTGTGTACTCAGCCTGGCGATTGCCGGCGGAATACTGAGCTCCTGTTCCCGGCATGACGACACCATCGTACTGAAGCTCGCACACGTTCTGGATACCGGACACTCGGTGCACCAGGGTATGGTTCACATGGCAGAACGCCTCGACCATTATTCCAATGGCAGCATGCGTATCGATATTTACCCGAGCGGTCAGCTCGGCGCCGAGCGAGAGACCGTCGAGCTGGTACAGATCGGCTCCCTTGCCATGACCAAGGTTTCCGCCGCCCCGCTGGAGAGTTTCGTTCCGGCCATGCAGGTATTCAGCATCCCATACGTTTTCCGTAATCGCGAACACTATTTCAAGGCGCTTGATTCCCAGGTCGGCAAGGAATTGCTGGCATCTGTTGAAGTCGCGCGACTCAAGGGCATGGGGTACTACGATTCCGGCAGCCGCAGTTTCTACATGGTCGACACGCCGATCGAATCACCGATTGATATCAAGGGTAAGAAAATACGCGTTATGAAGAGCCAGACCGCGGTCAAAATGATCGCAGCGATGGGCGGCGGTGCAACACCTATTTCATGGGGCGAGCTGTACACGGCGCTGCAACAGGGGGTCGTGGATGGCGCTGAGAACAACCCGCCGAGTTTTTACCTGTCAGGACACTACGAGGTCTGCAAGTACTATGCCCTGAATGAGCACACATCCGTACCGGACATGCTCCTGATGAGCAGTCACATCTGGAACTCGCTCAATGAGCAGCAGCAGGAATGGCTGCAAATGGCGGTCGATGATTCGGTGGCCTACCAACGTGAGCTGTGGCGCGTATCGACCGAGGAGGCGCTCGCGGCCGTACAGGCTGCTGGTGTGATCGTGACGTATCCCGACAAACAACCGTTCATGGAAGCCGTCGAGGAAATGAAAGCATCTTACGACGGCACGGAAATCGGCAGGTTGTTGAGATCGATTGAAGCGGTGGAGTGAGCGTATGCAAAAAATAATTAATACCATCGACGCTATTTTGATACATATCCTGATCTTCCTGATGGTAGCGCTGGTGGCGGCTGTGAGTTGGCAGGTGGTGTCACGTTATGGCTTTTCAACGCCCAGTTCATGGACCGAGGAAGTGGCCCGCTTCCTGTTGATCTGGATCGGCGTGCTGGGCGCTGCGTATGCCTTCCGCACAGGTGTGCACCTGGGGCTGGATGTACTGCCAAAGAAGCTGTCAGGCAATTCTGCACAAGCCCTCAAGTTGTTCACCTTGCTGGCGGTGGTGTTTTTTTCAGTGGTGGTTCTGATCATCGGGGGTGGCGGTCTCGTTGTGCTTACCTGGGAACTCAGACAATATTCCGCCGTGCTCGGATTACCCATTGCATTCGTTTATTCAGTCATCCCAACTGCGGGCGCCCTGATCTGCTTCTATGCTATTGCCGCGGCAATGGGGGAAGAGATCGGGGATCCTGAAGATTCGGCTTAGCCACGGAGTTAGTATGGTAGTTTTCATCCTGGTTTCGACATTCGTCATCCTGTTTGCGCTGGGTGTTCCCATCGCCTTTAGCCTCGGCTTGTCCACGCTGGCAACCATGCTGTTTACCATGGACTTCATTCCTGCCGTCACGACCATCGCGCAGCGAATGGCGGGCGGTATCAACAGTTTCGCCCTGCTGGCAATTCCCCTGTTCATCCTGTCCGGCCTGCTGATGGCCCGGGGCGGGATTGCCAGGCGGGTCATCGATTTTTCAAAGGCAGTGATCGGCTCGTTGCCAGGCGGCCTGGCCTATGTCAACGTCATTTCCTGCATGCTGTTTGGCGCCATTTCAGGCTCGGCGGTGGCGGCGACATCGGCTATCGGCGGTTTCATGATCCCGGAAATGAACAAGGCGGGTTACGACAAAAATTTTAATGCAGCGGTGACCGTTACAGCAGCCACTACCGGCATGCTGATTCCGCCCAGTAATATCCTGATTGTTTTTGCGGTCGCCAGCGGTGGCGTGTCCATCGCCGCACTATTTGTCGCTGGCTATGTGCCGGGTATCCTGGTGGGCCTGTCCCTGATGGGTGTGTGTGCTGTTTACGCGAAACGGCATAATTTCCCGGCGGGAACACGCGTACCGCTGCGCGTACTGATGCAATGCACCGTGGCTGCCATTCCCAGCCTGTTCCTGATCGTGCTGGTCATCGGTGGCATACTCGCAGGAATTTTCACCGCGACCGAAGCTGGCGCGATTGCTGTGCTGTACGCCCTGGTTCTTTCCACGCTTGTATACCGGGAACTCAGCCTGGCTGACCTGAAGGCCGTGCTGCTCAAATCCGTAGAAACAACAGCAATCGTGATGTTCCTGATCGGTACCTCCATGGCCATGTCATGGTTACTCGCGTACGAGAACATACCTGCCACGGTGGCCAATGCCCTGGTCAACCTAAGCGACAATCCCTTCGTGATCCTGTTGCTGATCAACCTGGTATTGATAATGGTCGGCATTTTCATGGACATGA
>PVMS01143085.1_pt1 | contig 11370 bp, 9 predicted proteins | sample 1853461 | NCBI WGS metagenome assembly PVMS01 (sample SAMN08582032, study PRJNA380276) | Marine sediment metagenome, whole genome shotgun sequencing project. | isolation source: ocean sediment barecode stripped | collected 2017
ATTAATAATGAGGGCAATATGGATGCTACGGGTTTCAGGTTGGAAGTCCTGATTCCCGAAGATAATATTACCATAGACGGAGGTTCAATAAATTCCGGAGGAAAGTTTGTCAGTGAACAGATCATCTGGGAAACCGGAGTTTTCAAAGCAGGCGATACAAAGACATTTAAGTTTATGGCGCAGGTAAATGATGGATTAGATGATGGCGATATAGTAGAGGCAATGTTTACACTTAGCAATGACCAGGATATAAGTATACACGAATCCATTCATGACGGGATCAGGGCTTTTTCTGACTTTTCCACCTCAGAAACATTTATTTCCGATAATAATGGAGGTAGTTTATGGGCTGGTGAAACTGTAGATGTAAAGGTGATAATAAAAAACACCGGACAAAAAGTTGCTGAAAACTATAACCTTTTTTGTCCTACTCCGACAGGAGCGACTTATATAAGTAGTTCTGGGACATCAGAGGGAATAAACTGGAGTGATGAAATCAGGGGACTTATTTGGGATCTAAAGGAATTAGCTCCCGGAGAGGAAAAAGAAATAAACTTTAAGGTAAAGGTAAATGACAATCTTTATTATAAAGGTGGTACCATAACTACTGATTTCAAAATAGAAAGTGAAAACCAGGAATTTATTCTTGAATCAAAAAGCATCAAAGTAAGTAACCATATATATATGACAATAGTTGCTATGGGAGATTCTCTGATTGCAAAATCTGATTGGGTACAAAGATTTGATAACTTATTAGAGTCGACTTATCCAATAGCTGATTATAATACAATTGCAAGTGGTGTACCTGGTGAGAAATCGAATCAGGGTTACAATAGATTTGACAGTACCGTGGCGGTTCATAATCCCCGGATCATTATAATCGCTTATGGAACAAATGATGTCGGACTAGGCCTGAGTGGTTTTACTGTCCATTTGGAGGGACTCGTAAATAAAGCCAGAAACCTTGGCGCCACCGTATTTTTAAACCTGATAGGCCCCATTAATCAACCGGGATTAATGAGCTGGCGTCAATATAATCAGGTGATAATCGGGATCGCAAATAAATATTCCCTGCCTGTGATAGATGTCTTGTCTCCATTATCCCGGAATGTAGGAAAATATATAAGAAGCGATGGCATCCATTACACTCCCGAGGGCTCAGCAGTCGTGGCTCAGACAGTATATAATTCAGTAACTCAATATTTAAATAGTAGTGGACAAAGAAGATAGATGATTCTATGAAAAAAATCTTACTAATAAAAATTATATATTATCTATTCTTTGCACTTATTATTTTGTTTGCAGTGATAATATTTATGGAGATAATGGATTTTTCTTTTTATGATAGACATATAGCCGAATTTTTCCGTGAATTAATTAATATTTTCGACTTTTAGGATATCTGAAGAATCTTATTTGTAGTTTGTCTCTGAGGATGTTTTTCCTTTTGAACGTTTTTCAAATAATGGCCGGACAATGTATAATATTCCACCCAATATTCCGATAAAAATATACATTGCTAATAGTATTAGAGATAATATTGCAGCTTTCTCATTTATTATTCCCATAGCAACTAAAATAAACACGATAGAATTTTCCCTCAATCCTATTCCTCCAATAGAAATCGGAAGCATAGCTATTGTCAGTACTATCGGAACAATAAAAATGAATGCGGTTAATCCTAATTCAATACCCAATGCTCTCGATGCAAGATAATAATTCAAAATAACTACAAATTGCAGGAGAAAACCATATATAAATACTTTCACAAGGACAACTTTAAACTTCTTAAAACTCTGGAGAGTACTATATATGTTTGAAAGTCTTTTCCTTATTTTTCTCATGAAGTTAAATCTATAAACAAATTTATCCAACTTCAAAATGGAAGGATTGATTATGAAAAAAGCTATTATAAAACAAAAAACAAAGAAGATGATAATCGGTATTATAACTGATTGTTCCCCAATTGTTGTAAAGCCCAGAAATAATGCAATTATTGCATAAATTGCTACACTGATAATACCTGAAAACCTTTCAACTAATACTACTGAGGCTGATACTTCTAAAGGAATATTAGCTCTCTTTGAAACATCATAACTCCTGTAAACATCTCCACCTATGCTGGTAGGTAATAGATTGTTAAAGAAGGTCCCTATTAGAACTGTAGCAGACAATGTTCCTATTCCCAATTGGACTTTTTGAGTATTTAATAAGATTCTCCATCTCTCAGCAGTTATCCAGGCACCAAAAAAATGCATTAACAATGAAAGTACCAGAAGGGTTTTATTTGAAACCCTAAGAGTTTCTATCACACTTCCTATATCCTTAAATTGTGTCAATATCAGGAATATCAGCAGGGAAAGGCTTATAACTATCCTTACTACCATGAGGATAATTTTTTTATTTTTTTTATAATAGGAAAATACTTTATTCTTTAATCGCATAATTGCAGATCTTTGACTTTTTAGTTATTTTCTTGATTTTGCAATTCTAGCAGGTATGCCTACTGCTAGAGGGAATGGATGAATGTCCATTGACTCTACACAAATTTCCTTGTGTTCTTCTATTTTAATCATCTCCCATTTCTAAAATATTTTAATGGCTCCATTTTGGATTCAATCTGGCCCAGTATTTCACCTTTACATCAATCTTGTATAAAAGTTTATACAAGATTGTAAATAATTTTCCAGATTATTCCTCTAGGAAATTATTTCCTTGATCACATAGGTCGATTTATCCTGTGCCTCATGATAGATCCGCATATTTATTTCTGCCAAAAGACCCATAGTGATCAACTGTATACCTATAAAAATCATAAAGATCGATAAGATAAACAGCGGCCTGTCAGCAAGGGCCTGGCCAAAAAATAGTCTCATTATTATCAGATATAGAGTTATTACGAAACCGGCTGAACCTGAAAGGAGTCCGGCCAGCCCAAATATTTGTATAGGTCTTTGAGAATAACTGAGAAGAAATTTTATTGTAATGATATCAAGTATGACTCTTATTGTCCTTGAAATACCATATTTGGACTTTCCAAATCTTCTACTATGGTGAGTTACTGGGATCTCGGCTACTTTCACTCCCATCCAGCTTGCTATAGCTGGAATATACCTGTGCATCTCTCCATAAAGTTCAATATTTTCGATTATTTCCCTCCTATAGGCTTTGAGCGTACAGCCGTAGTCATGGAGGTAGACTCCGGTCAAACTGGATATCATCTTATTAGCGACAACTGAAGGAAACCTTCTTGTGATAGCTTTATCCTGCCTGCTTTTTCTCCATCCTCTTACTATATCGTATCCTTCATCTAATTTATTTAAAATTTTAGGTATATCTTTGGGGTCATTCTGGAGATCAGCATCAAGCGTTACTATTATTTCTCCACTTGAGTGGTCAAACCCTGCACTCATTGCAGAAGTCTGGCCAAAATTTCTTCTAAGCCTTATGATTTTAAAGGAACTATTCTTCTTATGTATCTTAAGCAGTTCATTATAAGTGCCATCAATACTTCCGTCATCTATTAAAATAACTTCATATCTCATCTTCAAGCCGGATAGTGTATCATTTAGTTTTTTATAAAGATGGGAGATGCTTTCCTTTTCATTGTATACAGGGATCACGACAGATAATCTGATTTTTCTTTTTGGAACTTTCATTAATTTCTTGCTACTATCAGTTGATTTAATTTTAGTTTTGTCCGACATTAAATACTGCCTCTTTTTTCTTATTTTTATACCATTCTACGAATTTCTTAATACCTACCTCAATTGAAGTATGCGGACAATATTTAATCAACTTTTCTGCCTTATTTATGTCTGCATAAGTAGTAAATACATCGCCTGGCTGATCGTCTAAATACCTTATATCAGCACTTCTATGGGTTTCATTCTCAATTAATTTTATCAATTTCATAAGCTTTATTGGTTTTGAATTACCAAGATTGAGGATCTCATAATTCTGGATGATCTCCAGGCTACCAGTAATGCCGTCTATTATATCATCTATATAAGTATAATCACGTGATGATGTCCCATCCCCGAATACTTCTATCTGTTTTCCATCCAATATGTCCCTGGTAAATTTATGGATAGCCATTTCCGGCCTTTGCCTGGGACCATATACGGTAAAAAATCTGAAAGCAAATACTGAAATATTGTAAAGATGGTGATAAGTATAACATATAAGTTCTCCGGATTTTTTTGTTGCTGCATATGGTGAGACCGGAAAGTCCACTATGTCTTTTTCAGAAAAAGGTGTTTTTGTATTACCCCCATAAACTGAGGAGGAAGATGCAAAAATAAATCTATCTATGCCATTCTCTTTGCACTGCTCTAATAGATTTATGGTGCCCTGTACATTTACTTTCTCATACAATAGTACATTTGTCAGTGATGACCTGACTCCTGCACGGGCAGCAAGATGGACCACAATATCTATATTTTGTGTAGCAAATACTTCACTGATCTTTTCCCTATCTAATATATCAATCCTGAACAGGTTGAATCTCTTATCATCAATAATATCCTTTAAATTATCTTCCTTGACCAGAGGGTCATAATAATCATTGAAATTATCTACACAGATTACCCTGTGCCCCATCTTTATTATTTTTTCTGATAGGTGAGAGCCAATAAATCCAGCTCCACCAGTAATAAGAATATTCATCATTATATCGGTAGCCTACAGACTTTCTAAATCATATAAGATTATGGACTAAACATATTAATATTATTTAAAAGAATCGACCTAAAACTCTGTTAATAATAGACTAACTCTTCATGAAAATCAACTTATGGGCCACTCCTTGACCTCTATTCCGGGAATTAATGTAATTACAAATTGTAACGACTTTGTAGCTGTATTATATTAGTAGTTCCTGGACCCTATGACTGTATTATATTCTTCTATTATAAAATGTGATATTGATTACTAAAAAATATTTTTTTGTATATAATTACATGGTCAGTCTGTTAAATAAATTGATTGTAGAAACTTAAATTATTAAAAATAAATAAAATAGTAAAAAGGACCAGTAAATATAATGAACAAGATTACACATTTATTTCATCTCGGGAAAGTGTATGCAAATTATATCTTAAGAAAGAATTACTGTGCTTATGCTCCAACCAGGCTATGGATAGAGCTATCCAGCAGATGCAATCTTGAATGCCGGCTCTGTGTAAATAAAGATATCCCCTCAAACCTTAAGGGAGACATGGACTTTGAATTATATAAAAAAATAATCGATGAAGTAAAGGGATATGTATATGATATAAACCTATTTCATAGAGGCGAACCTCTTTTACATCCGGATCTCATCAATATTATAAACTATGCAAATCAGAGAAATATCAAAACCAGAATACATACCAATGCAACACTGCTTACCCCGGAATTAGGTAAAAAGATCATACGATCAGGACTAGACCTGATATCACTTTCTTTTGATGGTTATACAAAAGATACATATGAGAAAAACAGGGTAAATGCCAGTTATAAAAAGAGCCTGAATAATATAATCACTTTTTTAAAAACAAAAAAAGAGTTGGGTCTGGATAAGCCGTTTACTATTTTACAGATAATGGAATTTGATGAGGAACTAAAGGCTGAAGACTTTGAAAAACAGAAAAAGAAATTTATAGATAATTTCAAGGATCTGCCCCTGGATAAGCTTGTCATAAGGACCCCGCATAATTGGGGCGGCCTTCTGGATATTGATGGGATCGAAAAAATAGATAAAGACAGCTCAAAACTTATCCCCTGTACATTTCCATGGTACTCTTTGACAGTCTTTTACAATGGAAAAGTATATTTATGCCCACAGGACTTTGAAGGAAAAATATTGCTTGGAGATTTAAACAAAGAATCGATCATGGATGTCTTTAATGGTAGGGCAATAAGAAAAATAAGGAATGATTTTAAGACTGGAGATATAAAAGAAGTAAGCCCATGCAAGGATTGTGACAGGATATGGAGAAAGACTTTCATGGGAATACCAAGAGAATATCTGGGTATGTTTATTAAGGATAGTCTCAGGAAATAAGAGGATGATACAAAAAAAGAAAAAACACTTTAAGATCCTTATGATAGCACCTACCCCGTTTTTTGCTGACAGGGGTTGTCACGTGAAGATCTATGAAGAAATAAAAGCTTTTTCTAAAAGAGGTATAAAAGTAGTCCTTGTGACCTATCATATCGGAAGGAATATCGAAGGAATAGATATAAGAAGGACATTAAAAATACCCTGGTATAATAAGCTGGAGGCAGGGCCGTCCATACATAAATATTATCTGGATATAATACTTGCTTTTAAATCATTATTTATAGCTCTCAAATTCAAGCCAGACATAATTCATGCCCACCTTCATGAAGGTGTCTTTGTCGGAAGATTCGTAAAATTCTTTGTAAGGCGGCCGATAGTCGCTGATTATCAGGGCAGCTTGACCGGAGAGATGCTGGATCATGGTTTTATAAATAAGAAAAAGCTATCATTCAAACTAAATCTATGGTTGGAAAATATTATTAATAGATTTCCTGATAAGATCATTTTAAGCTCTACAGAAGCTGTAGATTATTTACTGGATAATTTTAATATCAAGCCTGAAAAAATTACTGCTTTCATTGAGGGAACAGACACTGAAAGATATCATCCGGATTATGATACAAAAGAACTTGCGGGCGAGCTTGGGCTGCCCGCAGATAAAAAGATATTTGTTTACCTTGGGGTCCTCACAAAATATCAGGGAATAGATATAATGATCGAAGCCATCCCTGAGATAATAAAGAAATATCCTGAAGCTCATTTTCTGATCATAGGATATCCTGATGTCGATCATTACAAAAAAATGGCAGAAAAGCTAGGTATTGCGAAATTCGTGACTTTTACCGGCAAGGTAAGACATGAAGATACACCCTGGTATATCTGTTTGGGTGATATAGCAGTATCTCTAAAACTTTCAAAGACTGAAGCCAATGGAAAATTATTTGGATATATGGCTGCAGCTCTACCATGTATTGTCTTTGACACTCTAACAAACAGGGAAATACTTGGAGATACAGGTGTTTATGCGGATTATGCAGACAGGAGATCATTTGTAGAAAAGGCCCTGTATTTACTTAAAAATGAGAAGATTGCAGTAGAAACAGGAAAAGCTGCAAGACAGAGAGTCTTGAAAAATTTCACATGGGACAAAACATCTTTGAAATATCTTCAAATATATAAAGAACTGACAGGTATCGATCCTACCGGATCTTGTGAAGAATAAGTCTCATATGCTCTTTTTTTATAGATCCCTGCTATCAATATATTCCTTTAATGCAAGCTTCCAATGCCTCATATCCTGAAGGCCTATTTTTCTTAAATTATAATTATCCATAGCAGAAAATACAGGCCTCCTGGCTTTAGCACCAAATACACTACTTGCAACAGGTTCGTAATTTGGGGAGAGCCCGGTTAATTTAAAGATCTCACCGGCAAATTCGTACCAGGAACAATATCCGGTATTAGTCATATGATAAATGCCATATTTTTTTAATTTTATAAGTTCGAATAATTTATTGGAAAGGTCTTCGGTACTTGTCGGAGTAAGTATTTGATCATCAACTACTTTTATGTCTTTTCCTTCTTTTGCAAGTCTTATCATCAATTCAATAAAGTTTCCACCCTTTCCGGAACTACCGGCATGACCATAAAGACCGCTAACCCTTATAATATAATACTTCTCCATTTTATAATTGATCAATGTCTCTCCGGCAAGTTTTGATATCCCATAGATATTTATCGGATCGGGGCAATCAGTCTCAATATATGGTTTGCTTTTATCCCCTTTAAAAACATAATCAGTGCTAAAATGCATTAATGGTATATCTATCTTGAGACATGTTTCCACCAGATTCTTTACACCTAATACATTTACCTTAAAGGCCTGCATTGCTTTATCTTCGCAAATATCCACATTGTGAAATGCAGCAGTATTGATGATGAGATCAGGATCTATCCCGGTTATGACATTACATACATTTTCAGGATCATACACCTCAATATCTTTATGGGTAAGCCTATGGACCTCTATTCCTTTCTTATCAAAATATTTGCCGACATCAGTTCCCAGTTGTCCGTTTGACCCTATTAATGCTATCCTCATTTATACCTCACTATAAATCTCTTCCATAAATTGTTTACCATATTCTAATTATTTATTAATGATTTTTCTTTTAAAAGATACAACTTCTTCTTAAGTAAATACTCTTGAACTATTTTCCCTGCAGTCTATATATAATCTTTAATCAGCTGCATGGAACATGAATACAGGGTCCCAGTTTATTCCACCAAAATCTGTTAGTTGAGTCAAATTTGAACCATCCATATTCATAATATAAATATCGCCTCTGCCATCTGGTCCGACCTGAAAAGTTATATATTTATTGTCAGGTGAGATATTAGGATGTCCGCTATTTGCCGGGGCTCCCGGGAGTCTCATTATATTTTCTCCATTATAATTCATTGTATATATGAAAAAATCATTACCCTCATAACTTGCAAACGCTATTATGGTACCGTCTATTGAGACAGTCGGTACCCTTTTTCTCATCGGAGTATCAGATACTTTCTGAATATTATTTCCATCAAAATCCATTATATATATATCTTCATGACCGTGTACCCCTGATTCGTAGATCACATTATATTTAAATGGATGTGTGTAGGGATGCCAGTCGTCAGCCCCTGTATTAAAGGTAATCCGCTTCATACCGCTGCCATTTGAATTTATTCTGTATATTTCCCAGTCGCCCTCTTCATATACTTCGTAGAGGATATACCTTTCATCATAGGACCAGCTGGGGAAACCACTCCTTGTAGGAGTGCCAGTAAGCTGTACTTTATCTGTTCCATCCCAGTTCATGACTACTATCTGCCAGTGTCCCCCTATATCTGAAGTGTAGGCTATTTTTTTACCATCAGGAGATACAGCAGGATATGAATCCATACCGGGATGATCTGTTAATTGAGTCAATTCCGATCCATCTAGATTCATGCTGTATATATTCTCATCACCTGCCATATTTGATGTAAAGATTATTTTTTTAATAGTATATTCCTGATCCAGACTCCGCGGCCTGCCTTCTGTGATCCATTTCTTGTTTATCGCCCATCCGCTTACCTCAATGGAATCATTATTTAGATTTACTTCTGCAGAAAGTATCGCATGTGATTCTTTTCCCTCTCCTTCTATTAAAAAATCTCTGGTCGCATATAAATAAGTGCCAGAATTTGAAAAAGAGTAAACATATAGAGTATTTTCACTACCGGGTTCAAGCCCGCTAATATCGAAATTTAAATTGAAACCTGAATTAAAATAATTAGCATTTCCTACAACATCTACCACATCCTGTCTTTCGGCTCCGTACTCTGCCTCACCTAAGTATTTTCCAAATTCCCTTGGCCCATTTAAATAAACTTCAATCTTTTTAATCCCCGTATTATCAGGAACATTAAAATCAGCGGACCAGCCTTTTACCCGGGCACTTGTATTCTCGTCTCCGGCAATTATTTCATTAGGACCCGGCTTGTCAATGAACAACTTAATACTTTCGGATTGATCAGTCTCGCCTTCTATCATGACTCTTTCCCTTATATGCTCCCATCCATATTCTGGTATAAAGGTATAGATATAAATATAATGAATCGAACCCGGAACAAAATCATAGTCATCATTATCCAGTACAAACATATAGCCCGATTCCGAAAAATCTTCCCCATAGATCGAATATGCTTCCTTTGAAGTCAGTCCATATTTCGCCTCACCCAGAAAAATACCGTCATCTCTATTACCATCCAGATATATTTCAATTACCTGAATACTTGTCTGGTCTATTTCCTCTTCCTCTTCCTCAGATTCCGGAACCACAACTGAACCTGTTTTTTCAGTTTCTTCACCTTCAATAAGTTGTTGTTCATCAGAAACATCTCCACTGTCGAATATATTGCCGATAAGGAATCTTCCAATCAGAATACCGAACAGGATTGCCGCTATAAGAAATATAATTATTAGAATTGTAGTTATAGTTTTCATTTCAAATTAAGTATTAATAAAATATTAAATCAGTCCAGTAAACAAAACCCGCTACTTATAGAACTATAACTCCCGAACAGCAATTATGCTTCAATGCAGAGTATCTAATCTCATTTAAGCGGGCACCTCATCATAATATCAAGAATAATATCAAACATAAATAAAATTGATAAGTTTTCATAATTTTGGAGACTAGAAATTAAAGATATAGATTATTATTTTATAATGATTTTAACATCCGGACCTTCAATGTACTTATTCCCGGAAGTAACTCTAAAATCTATATAATCCTCAGCTATTAAATTAGCCTGGACAATAAATGATAATACAATTCTTTTACCGGGTTCTATCGTATATGGGCCATTTGTCCACATATATGCTCCCTGTGCAATTCCAGGATATGCATCAATATCTCCGCTTAGGTCTATATCTACAAATTCTAAGAAATCCGGTAGCCTTAATTCCATTGAATTAATTTCTATTAAATAATTCTCATTATTGTTTTCCAAATAATAAGTCAATGTAGTCCTCTGGCCATATTCCACTTCAATACTTTCAATTTCAGTAACTATTTTAACTTCTTCAAAAATACCATTAATCTCAATAAAATCCTCTATCTTATATATATGCAAATTTTCCTGATAATCTTCCCAGAAAAAATTGTCACTGATTTCTTCCGTCAAGTAATAATTGCTAAGCTGAGTTAAATTATATGAATCATAATATATACTTCTTTTATCAATATTTTCCAGCACTACTTCCTTCATTTTATTTTCATCAATACCCCTTAAGACTTCAATTTCCTTATCGCTTTCAAATAGGGATATATATAATGCCACATGTACAGATTTGGAATTACTTATCAATATGGAATTATCCTCGATCTTATCTACAACATTTTTCCAAAAATCGTAAACAACAGTATTTTCACTTCTATCCATAGCTTCAAAATTAGAGACAATAGCGTAAACTGGAAATAAACTTATAGAAATAATAAATAACGATAAAAATATATATTTTAATACTATCTTCCTCTTATTGCTTTTATTAATATTAAAAATCTTGATTTTATTATATAAATGGCTCTTTATAATCCTATTCCCAAGAAGGATGAATCCTTTTTTAATACTATAAAGCCCTAATGCAAAAAACACTGATAGAAAAATAACTATTGATATCATATAGAAATCTATTGCAACATACATTAGAATAGGTACAAAATTTAAAATAAGTAATGTGGCGATCAATATTAAAAACTTCTTTTGTTTCATGATCATATATATTAATCCAATTA
>PVMS01095470.1_pt1 | contig 11369 bp, 9 predicted proteins | sample 1853461 | NCBI WGS metagenome assembly PVMS01 (sample SAMN08582032, study PRJNA380276) | Marine sediment metagenome, whole genome shotgun sequencing project. | isolation source: ocean sediment barecode stripped | collected 2017
AACATCGCAATACTGAGACAAAATTTCTCGATGATTTTCGCTTAGTGCAGACCACTCCATTTTGAACCAGGGCGTGAGATTATCTGCTTGCGTCTCAAACTCATTTAGCAGCGCGGTAACCTGGATATAGCGAATTGCCGCAATCTCGTGCTCGTTCGGCACCACGTCACCGCGTACCTTGCCGAGATATACATGACATAGCTCGTTTTCCGAGCCCGTTTCGTCGAATTCCGCCTGGTATGCGAACTTGTAAACGAACTCCAAAGACGTATCGATATGGAGCTCATCGTGTAATCTGCGTTGCGTTGCGATTGCCATCGACTCACCTTTACGTGGATGACTGCAACAGGTATTGGACCAATAGCCAGGCCACAAGCGTTTCAGCTCGCTGCGTTGTTGCAACAGCAACTCGCCTGCATCATTGAACAAGAAAACCGAGAAAGCCCGGTGTAATTGTCCGGCGCCGTCATGGCACTCTGCTTTCGAAAGAACGCCAGTCTCCACATCGTTTTCGTCAACGAGTATCAGCTCCTCCGCATCCGATGACACAAGCCTGTGTGCGTTTCCCACCTAGCCTCTCTCCGTCTGTGTCAGCAACAAGGTCTGGAACCCTGCTGTTGAATATGCTTTCCGTACGTCCTGCACCGCTCCAGGACAAAGCGCGACTACCGACCCACCGCCGCCACCGCCTGTTAGCTTCGCGCCTGCGGCGCCAGCTGCTCTGGCAATGCCGACCATGTTCTCGAGCTCCGGCGTCGACACTTCGATGGCGTTCAACAAGCCATGGCAAATATTCATCAACATGCCCAATTCCTGATAGTCGCCAGCCATCAGGGCCTTCGCAGCAGATATGCTGAGCGCATCTATTTCATCGAATACGGCCGCATAATGAATCTTATGCGCGTCGTATCGTATACGCACACCCGCTACCTGTTCACGCGTCGATCCGCGTTGACCACTAATTGCGATAACGAGCGGTGGCGTCTCCTTCAAATCCAGCTGCTCAATATTGAGTTCGGGTTCATTGCTAAACAGCATCGGCACTGCAAATGTTGCGATAGAGTTATCAACGCCTGATGGATTGCCGTGTGAGATTTTTTCACAATCAAATGCGACGCGGTTAACATCATCGTCGCTCAGCCCAAGCTTGCGCGACGCATTAACCGCCCGAATCATCGCAACCGCGATCGCTGCTGATGCGCCCAGTCCCATCCCGGGCGGCAATATGGTTCGCACGTCAACACCAAAGTCATCGGCTTTTATCTCGAGCTCTCGCCGTATGACTTTCAATAGGCTGCTAATGTATTTCGACTCGCCAGAATCATTTGCAGTAAGCTTGGCAGTCACCGCTGCCGGAATCGGCAGCGCGACTGCATGCTTGCCGTATACAGCAGCGTGTTCACCCAGCAAGATTATTTTGCCCGCGGCACTACCTTGCGGTTCAATATGCAGATCTGAATTCGTGCCGTGTTCTTCTGCACGCACTGCGCTGCGTGCATGCATTCGCATGTGTCCGCTCTGAATACCGCTTGTTGCCAAGGCCTTGATCGCTGCAAAATTCTGCGCCAGGCCAACAGCAGCCATTAGTTGTGCTAACTCTTGAGATGTCTCGGCCGCGATCAGGTTCAGCGCCATAGTTGCCGCGGAATTCACGTGTAGCGTGCCGCCGACCGTCGCCACTCGTAACGGCATCGATAATTCACCGTGCAAGCCCCCATCTGCCGCGACACTCCAGCGCGCTAGAGGCCTGTACTGACCCGACAAGGCTGCATATGCATGCGCTCCCGCTTCAATAGCTCGCCAGTCGTTACCGGTTGCGATAGCCACGGCATCGACGCCGTTCATGATGCCTTTGTTGTGAGTTGCGGCCCGGTACGGATCGGCAGATGCAATCTCGCTGGCCATGACAATCCTATCGCGCACTTCTTCGCCGCTGAATTGCCTCGTTGCCAATGCTTCCTGTCGATAGTTTACGTTCGCTGTGACGACTGACCGATCTGCCAGATTCGAAAGTATTCGTAGCGCAATGTTGCCGCCGCAAATTTCGCCGATGCGCGCTGCCAGGGACTCACAAATGGTGTTTACGATATTTGCACCCATCGCATCGCCAGTGGCCACCAATATGTGTATGGCAATCGCGACACTGTCATCCCCTAGCACAAGATCTCTGAACTCTATATCACGCACGCCGCCACCGTACTTTGCGAGGCCTGGGTGAACAGCGTTCGCCTGGTCCAGTAAATTCTGTCGACAACTCTCCAATTCGGCGAGCGCGTTCCCGACATCGATCACACCAGTGACGTAAACCTGACCTGCCAGAAGCCAGTCATCACAAATCGCTGTGAATCCCTCCGGACGCGCCAGTTTCGCGGCATTGCTAAGCGCTGCAACGACGGAGGGTTCTTCGACGACCATCGGAACGATGTAGTCACGTCCGTTGACGATAAAATTCGGCGCGACTGCCAAAGGCAAGCCAAAAACGCCGATGACATTCTCCACCATTTGGTCCGCAGCGGCGATTCGCAATACTTGTTGCCCCTGCTTGAGCAATTCAACGTCAATGGATGACAACCAACCGAGCCGACCCAACTCATCGAGACGTGCTGAGACATCGAGTTTATGTAGTCCACTGATACGTGAATCACTCACTGTTTGTTTCCATCCACGACGACCCCGCTCGCGTCGATCGTCAGATCCATAAGTTTGAATTTTTGTTTCCGAGCAATATCCACGAATGCTGCCAGTGCGGACTGGTCACTCGATATTGCTATACCAAGGTCGCCGCCGCCAGCACCGCAAGGCTTGTAAACAACTTCGGACGACTCTGCCTTGTCTGCCAGTGCGGCGTGACCAGCATTGAATATGCTGAGTTTGTGGTCAACATCGAAGCGCCGCAGTGTAGCCGTATACTCTCGCAAGTTGTTCAGCAATTGGCTCGTATTTGTATTCCAGGCCTGCACAACCGCTCTTGCCGCATAGCCTAACTCCGACCGACTTTCGTGCGCATCGGCAGCGCCGAGCTTGTCGAGCTGTGCCCCTGTACTTGCAGGCACGCCGCTCCATAACAAGGCGTAGTTAAGTCCAACCGGCCAACCCAACTCAGCGCTCATGTTCTCGCCTGCGCGGTACTCAATGATGCCGCCCGCGAAGCTGCAAGCGATATCCGCGCCACTGCCCGCACCGCCTTGCAGGCGACGATGCGCCGCGATCGCCGTGCTGCGAATATCCCGGCGTTCCGCTGCGAGACCACTAAGCGCCGCGGTTAACGCGACCGTCAGCGCCGCGCTGGATCCGATCCCGATTTTTCCGGCCTGGGCATCGCTGAAGCCGCTACTGTCGAGCACGATATTCAGAAAATCGGGCGCCTCAATCTGCAGCTCCTGCCAGACCGCGGCAAGCAATGGATACTCATCGGCGACGTCGGCAATCGATTCAAAGCTGCGTAAACTCTCAGAAAAACCTGGCGCTGAAACACTGTGATGTTTCTCTGTACAAGACCTTATTGATACATGCGCGCGACAATTCACCGCCATACAAATAGCAGGCGCGCCATCGAGCACCGCGAATTCGCCAGCGATAATCACTTTGCCCGGCGCACTTGCCTTGATATCGATCATGTCGTCGCCAGTCTCGCGCCCGTGCCTACGCCACTAACCATCACGTCGACGACCCCGGCCGTTGCCGCCATTGCATCACGCACCAGCTCTTCGTGTTCTGGTGCGCAAATGGCTTTCAGCTGCGGACCGGCATCGATTGTGAAGAAAACGGGGATCCCCTGCGACTGCAGGTCACGCACAGTTTGCATGCATGCGATGGTCGCGCTGTTCCAGTAGATCATCGGCGGCCGTGAGCCCCACATCACAGAGTGCATCTTCAAGCAGTTGTGCTCCGCGATGGCGCCAAGTCGAATCAGGTCACGATCTTGAATTGCCGCCCGCGCTTCAGTCAAGTCTTCTGATTGTTGTTCTATCCATCGATCATAAAATGGCGACGTCTTGCGACTAATTTCCATCGCGTCACCAGAGCTAAGCGGTTTGGGTCCTGGTGCAGTAATTGCGACGATTATTCGTAGTGGCCAATCGTCTGCTGCCAGTAAATTGCCTACGACGACTTCGTTGTCGCGGTTCTCGAGTTCTACGAATCCGCCTAGCAAAGACCGAGCAGCTGACCCGGATGCCCTGCCCGCAAGGTTTACCAGTTCTTCGTGAGATTTGTTCAGGCCAAACGCTGCGTTGCTGGCGACGACCAATGCGGCAAAAGCGGATGCTGAGGAAGCCAGCCCGGCTGCAATCGGAAAATTGCCGTCGCTGGTTATTTTGACGCAGCTTCGGTCGCTGCCGGCAACATTATCGACGCAGGACGAGACCCGCGCCAACATCGAGCGACTTTCATCGCCGTTGACCAGCAATACGTCCTCACGCAGAGTCGTGTCGACCTCTATCGCCATATCTGAGTACAAATCGGACAGCGTTACCGAGATTGAACCTACCGCGGGTAGATTTCGCTCGATGTCGCGCTTGCCCCAATATTTGATGACAGCGATGTTCGGATGGGCTCTGGCTTTTGCCCGCATAAGCTACAAAGTCGACGGTGACGGGACGCGAATTATAGCTCAGCACCCACGCGCAGGGCTGCGCTTTTCGGTGTACGCTACACGGCCCACAGTGGCCAGCGGAGCAGGCATTGCCAGCAACATTTGAGAATCGGATCGCACATTACACGGAGCGTGTTGCTGCCAAGCTTGATTCTGTCCTTCCCGCGGCCACACATTCGCCGCAGCTGCTTCACGACGCCATGCGCTACGCAGTATTCAATGGCGGCAAGCGCATCCGCCCGTTGCTCGTGTACGCCGCCGGCGAGTGTCTGCAAGTATCCGAGCAGGTTCTCGACGCCCCCGCAACCGCTATTGAGCTGATCCATGCTTTCTCGTTGGTCCATGACGACTTGCCCGCAATGGACGACGACGATCTTCGTCGCGGCAAACCGACGGTACACCGCCAATACGATGAAGCGACCGCCATTCTTGCGGCCGATGCGCTGCAGCCACTGGCCTTTAGCATACTTGCAGATATGCCGGATGCGCCGCCGCAAACGCGGTCGCGCCTGGTCAAGATGGTCGCCGACGCCTGTGGCTCACTTGGCATGACCGGCGGGCAGTCGCTGGATTTGGCGGCTGAAGGGCGCGAGATAAGCATTGACGAAATTGAGCACATGTATGCGATGAAAACCGGCGCATTAATTCGTGCCGCCGTCGTTGCCCCTGCAATGCTCAGTGATACCGTGAGCGACGAACAAGCTGCTGCTATTGACGCATTTGGCCGAACTATAGGTATCGCTTTCCAGATCAAGGACGACATTCTTGATGTTGAAGGCGAAACGGAAGTTATCGGCAAACAATCCGGCGCCGATAAGCGACTCAACAAGGCTACCTATCCCGGCTTAATCGGTATCGAAGAAGCCAGACAACGCTGCGACGAATTACTCGGCAGCGCACTGCAACGGCTCGATGACTTCGGCGAAGACGCCGCTTCTCTTCGCTGGTTGGCCCAATTCATCGTCGAACGAGGCAATTAGGCAGAACTGACGTGACCACACAACGCGCGATTTTGCACGTCGACATGGACGCATTTTACGCGTCAGTTGAGCAGCGAGATAATCCTGAGCTTCGTGGCAAGCCTCTCGTTGTTGGTGGCACCACTAATCGCGGTGTGGTCGCCGCTGCAAGTTATGAGGTCCGCAAGTTTGGTGTTCGCTCGGCGATGCCGATCGCGGAAGCGATGCGTCGTTGCCCGCAGCTGATCCGGGTTGCACCGCGCATGTCGCGTTACAAGGAAGTCTCCATACAGATCTTCGACGTCTTTCGCGAGTACACACCCCTTGTAGAAGGACTTTCTCTCGACGAAGCGTTTCTCGACGTAACCGCCAGTTACGCCCTGCACGGCTCGGGTCCCAATATCGCGCGGTCCATAAAGCAAGCAATTCGCGAACGCACACAACTGACAGCTTCAGTCGGTGTCGCCGAGAACAAGCTGGTCGCGAAAATTGCTTCTGATCTCGACAAGCCTGACGGTCTGGCAATCGTCACCGCTGATAATTGTCGTGACACGCTCGACCCTCTACCGGTATCAGTGATTCCCGGAATCGGGCGCCAAACGCTGACCCGACTGCATGCAGTAGATATAAGAACCATTGCTGAGCTGAGACTGGCCCCGGATCACGATCTTGAACCCATTTTTGGTCGCTTTGCGCAACGCACGCGCGAACGCGCGTGCGGCATCGACAATCGCCCCGTTGTTTCCGACCGCGAAGAGAAATCCGTGAGTGCCGAGGAGACGTTTGATGTTGATTTGAGCGATCGCCAGCAAATGGACCGCGAACTGCTGGCCTTGTCCGAAACGACATCGCGACGTTTACGTAAATCACAGCTCCAGGCGGGCACTATTCAGGTCAAGATTCGACAATCCGACTTTCAGACCTTCACCCGCCAAAAGAGCCTGCAACCACCCACCAATAATACCGATCAGATCTTCGGCATTGCCCGGCAGCTGCTGACCTCCTGGTTGGAACGCAATCCAGATGCACGAATTCGCTTGCTGGGAGTCGGCAGCAGCAAGCTTTCTCCAGCCGAACAGCGCGATTTGTTCGATTTCGAGGCCGATTCTGCGCCCGATGGCGTCGATAAGGCCCTCGACGAGATCCAGGATCGTTTTGGCTTGGCGTCAGTAGGCCGTGCCAGGACCTTGAACAGGTCCTGATTGGGTTAGAATCGAGCTATGTACACTAGTTTTTTTGGGCTCAATGAAAAGCCCTTTTCGATAACGCCGGATCCGCGTTACCTGTTCCTGAGCGAACGCCATGGCGAGGCCTTGGCACATCTTGTGTACGGTGTGACCGAAAGCGGCGGATTCATTCAGCTAACCGGCGAAGTCGGCACCGGCAAGACCACCCTGTGTCGGACGTTGCTGCTCAACCGCATGCCGAGCAATGCCGACGTCGCGGTGGTACTAAATCCGCAACTTTCCGCCCCAGAATTTCTGGAGGCTATCTGCGAAGAACTCAGTATTGGTGTTCCCACGCCCAGAGGTAGCATCAAAGCGCTGATCGATTCGCTCAATCGACATCTGCTATACGCACACTCGGAAGGCCGGCGCACCATTCTGGTAGTCGACGAAGCACAAAATTTGGCGCCTGAAGTGCTCGAAGAAGTGCGCCTGTTAACCAATCTCGAAACGTCAAAGAAAAAGCTGTTGCAGATCATTTTGATCGGACAGCCGGAACTGCGCGAATTGCTGGCGCGCAATGATCTTCGCCAGCTCGCCCAACGCATTACGGGCCGCTATCACCTGGAGCCCCTGACTCGAGAAGAAACTGAACAATACATCGAACATCGTCTGAAGGTCGCTGGCGCACTCGGTGAAATTTTCGATGCTGGTGCGAAGCGTAAAGTTTTCAAATTGTCGCAAGGCGTACCACGACTCATAAATGTCATTTGCGATCGCGCCCTTCTCGGCGCCTATAGCCAGGGCAGTCGGCTGGTGAATCGTCGCTTGATACATCGGGCTGCCGCAGAGATCACTGGCGAGCCGAATCTAAACACCCGATGGAGATGGTCAGTGCCGGTCACCGGAGTCGCTGTAGCCGTGATGTTGGCTATCGCGGCTGCCGTATGGTTCGACGACAATCGTCAAACCGTCTCTGAGCCAACCGCAGTCGCCGCAGCGCCAGCTGCGATTGATGCCGCTCTGATTTTGGAGCCCGAGCCAGAGGATTACGTCACTCTCGATGAACAACTCGCTCTTGCGAGCGAACTCAGCAGCAGTGATACCGCACTCGCAACACTGTTTGACGTCTGGAACATTGATTTGAGTAGCAGTACCTCGCCCGCCTGCGAGTATGCGCTGACCCTTGGCTTCAGCTGTCTCAGTGATCGCGGTTCCTGGAGTGGGTTGCGGCGTCTCAATCGTCCCGCTGTACTGGAGCTTGTGGATCAATCCGGCAACTCACATCACATTGTCTTAACCGCGATTCACGGCGACACCGCCGAACTGTCCATCGGCGGCGTGACGGTGACACATCCAGTTAACGCCATCGCGGATATGTGGTTTGGTTCCTACCAACTGTTATGGGCGCCACCCAATGGCGTTGCGGTCTCGCTTGTCCCCGGAGTACAAAACGTCAACGTGATTTGGCTGCGCGAAAGCCTGGTAGCGATTGATCCGCGTTACACAGCAGAGCCTTTGGCGTCCGATGTCTATGACGTCTATCTGGAACAACAGGTTCGGGCATTTCAACGTGACCGACGACTGGATGTAGACGGGCTCGCAGGCAAACAAACACAGATCATTATCAATTCGCTACTCAAATCTGACAACACACCGCGCCTGACAAGTACACAACTCGCGCAGGAGTAAAGAATGTCTTTCATCCTCGATGCACTAAAGAAATCGGAAAATGAGCGCCAGGAACAAAGCTCCGTAGAATTTTCCAGCGTGCCATCAAGTTCCGGCGGTGCGGGTCCTGCGCGCTGGTTGTGGATATTCGGTGCTTTGTTGCTCATAAACTTCGCGGTCTTGATCGGCATATTGATGAAACCAGCAGCAACAAGCAGTGCTATTAAACTCGAACCGGAAGCGGCTGTCATGGAGGAGTCGCGCAGTTTCGAAGAACAGGTCGCGGTTGCACAGACCAATATACGAACGAGTGCAAGTCCGGCCGCGGCACCGGTACCGGCCAAGCCGATTGTCAATAGAACCAGTAATACCTCTGTAGCCATCGTTCCAACGATTGATGAACTGCGACTCGAAGGGTCGTTGCAAATCGCCGAAATGCATCTCGATATTCATGTCTTCAGTGCTTCTCCGGCGGAGCGTTTTGTTTTCATAAACATGAACAAGCATCGTGAAGGTTCAAGAACAGCTGAAGGGCCTGTGGTCCGAGAGATCAGGGCCGACGGCGTAGTGCTCGAGTACCAGGGCAGGGTCTTCCTGCTACCGCGCCAGTAGCATAGGTCGCGCTTGGATATTACCCACCTGGATGGTGATGCCCTGAGCCAGGCGTTGCAGTCAGGCATTCACAGCGTTATCGCTGACCAATCTTTTCTTAATAAAATCAATGTCTTCCCGGTTGCAGACGGCGACACCGGCACCAACCTGAGCTTAACTTTGGGCGCGGCACTTGGCGTACTTCAGGGGCCGCAGGAGAAGCATCTGGGGACGATGCTTGCAGCGACGGCTGATGCCATGCTCGACGGCGCACGCGGTAATTCCGGCGCGATCATGGCGCAGTTTTTTCAGGGTGTTAGTGACTCCGCTGGCGAGCTAACTCGATTCACAACTGCCACTTTCAGCAAAGCGGTTCGTGCCGGTAGCGACTACGCGCATGATGCACTTTCGCATCCGGAAGAAGGCACGATCTTGTCGATCATGGCCGACTTCGCTGCTAGTGTCGAACATCAGGTCAAAGGATCACAGCACAGCGACGTCGCCGCCGTTTTCTCGGCGGCTATGCCCAGTCTCGACAAGGCGCTTGCGCGAACCAGCGAGCAACTCGACGTACTGCGTAAGGCTGGCGTTGTCGACGCGGGCGCAAAAGGCTTCGTCGATCTTGTGAAGGGCATGAACGAATTCATTTCGAACGGCGAATTCGTGCGCATGCCAGACGCGTCAAATGTACTGTCGACTAATGCCATGAACATGCCGGACGCCTCAGGCGACGAGTATGAGTATCGCTACTGCACAGAATGCATTGTCACCGGCACAGACATCGATCGACGCAAATTACGCGAAGCGCTCGCCAGCCTCGGAGGATCACTCGTTCTCGCCGGCTCAAAGCGCAAAGCCAAGATTCATATTCATGTTAACAACGCGCAATCTGTTTTCGACGTGGGTCGACGCTTCGGTGACGTTCGCGGCGAGAAAGCAGATGATCTTCTGCAGCAACAGAACAGCAGCCATCGTACTCAGCGAAACTTCGCTGTAATCACGGACTCTGCAGCAGATATTGCGGACAGTGACATGGAACGGCTAGACATCCACATGGTGCCATGCCGTATTCAATTCGGCGACCGAGGCTATCTGGACAAGGTAAGCATTACGTCCGAGGAGTTCTACGACCAACTCGCTAACAATCCGAATCATCCAACGACGTCGCAGCCTGCACCGGGCGACTTCCGGCGCCAGTTTCAGTATCTCGCCAGCCATTTTGCGGATGTTGTTTCGATTAATCTCACCAATGCTGCCAGCGGCACTTTTGAGGCAGCCCGGTCAGCAGCGAGTCGGACAGACGCGCCCGGCAAGGTGCACGTCATCAACTCACTGAATGCATCACTTGGCCAGGGCTTGCTAGCGGTCTTTGCGGCAGAGTGCGGCGCCGCGGGATTGTCCGCACGAACAACTATTACGGCGGTCGAGGCATTGATTCCGGAAACCCGTACATACGGCGTGTTCGGCAACCTCGACTACGCGGTGCGCGGCGGACGCATTCCAAAATGGGTCAAGTTTCTTGCCTTGAGTATGCGCGTGACACCAGTCGTTCGCACTACGGCTGCTGGCGAAATAAAATTAAGTACCTGCTTGTTCGGCCGCCGCAACATTCCCGCACGCTTTGCACAGCACGTGGCCAAGAAAATTCAGGACAAGGGCCCGATGGTTATTGGCGTCGGACATGCAGTGTGTCCTGAGAACGCCAAGGTAGTAGAGGCCGTACTTAACAAGGCGCTGCCGGATACCGAACGATTGTCTATGGCGGAACTCGGTACGGCATTGGGCGTGCATGGTGGACCGGGCACTCTGATCATCGCGATCCAGCCTTACGTCAATCCGGCAAGTCTTGTCGAATAATCAGGTCCTCGCCTTCGTTTCTGGCGTTGTTCACGCGTTTGTCGACCGGCCAGGCCTGAAACTTCGGACTGTTCTCGGCGACATCTGCGAGTAGCTCGTCATCTCCCGCTAGCCATCGGTCCGCCGTGTCCGGCTGTAGAATGACTGGCATCCTGTGGTGCACAGTACTGATGAACTCGTTCGCCGCCGTAGTAATCAAGGTCGCGCTTTGAATGATTTCCTCGGTCTCCTTCGACTGCCAGGTTTCCCACAGACCAGCAAAAGCAAAGGGTTCGCCGTTGTCCAATGAAATAAAGTACGGCACTTTGCCCTCGCCTTCTTTTTTCCATTCATAGAAACCATCTGCAAGAACGAGACAGCGACGATGACGGTATGCAGCGCGGAACGATGGTTTCTGGGCAACGGTTTCTGCTCGAGCATTGATCATGCGATTGCCGATGGCCGGATCCTTGGCCCAGAAACCATCGTTCCGCGCTGCATACCGTCATCGTCGCTGTCTCGTTCTTGCAGATGGTTTCTATGAATGGAAAA
>PVMS01082473.1_pt1 | contig 11368 bp, 9 predicted proteins | sample 1853461 | NCBI WGS metagenome assembly PVMS01 (sample SAMN08582032, study PRJNA380276) | Marine sediment metagenome, whole genome shotgun sequencing project. | isolation source: ocean sediment barecode stripped | collected 2017
CAAAGAATGACATGCAGTATAAAACGTTGATTCATGTGTCTGTAACAACTATAAATCTAGTTAGCTTGGAAGTTTATTTTGTGGTGGAATTTGCAAATAATAGCCCTGATCCTTTAGGTTAGCGACCAGGGCTATTATTTGCAAATTCCACCACAAAATAATCTTTCAAGCTAACTAGATTTATAGTTGTTACAGACACATGAATCAACGTTTTATACTGCATGTCATTCTTTGTGTTTTTTTGGCTGGATTAGGTTATTGGTTTTATTTGCAGTTAGATGATAGTGGTAGTGATTCATTGAACTCTATACCCGTTGCCAGTTATTGGTTTGGGTTTCTAATATTTGTACTCTTTAGTTGGCTATTTTATTGGCCATTGCATAAATTTTCAGCAAAGAGTTGGCTTATTGCGTTGTTAATTGCGTTGATTATTGCGGTTACCTCTACGGCCGCAATGCTCTTTATAGCTCGCGAAAACGAAAATAAAATTAACGCAGAAGAGAAGATGCTATCACAAGATCAGGGCCCACAAATTTTGTCACTTGATAGTGTTGAGGAAGATTCAATTACTGAGGATAAAGATGTAGGCATACAACAATAAATCTTGTTAAGTTAGAGTTTGAACAATGATTTGCTGGCGCGTCGCAATTCAACAAGAATATCTTTTTGCAGTTGATCCAATTCAACTATTTTAGATTCAGCTGCACCACTTAGCCATGCTGTAGCAGTATTTTTCTTTTTAGTGAAGTAATTGAGAATAAATTGTTCAGACATTAATACAAATTTAATGGCTTTTTCTGGATTGACTTGAATGAATGGGTTTTGTGCAATTTGTAAGGCCGAGGTTTCTTGTGCCGCACAAAACTTGTTTAATAAGTAAAACAGAGAAATTCGTGCTTGTCGCAATGATTTAACCACACGCACTTTGGACTCTTCGTTCAGGCTTGCTTCAACTATAGCATCGAGCCATAAGATTAAATCGTTCTCTGCTATAACTATTTCACTAGCTTTAATTTCATTAACTAGATCATATATTCTTTGCTGGATTTCTTTGGTCTCATCTTTTGTTTGTTTGCGCTTCATTGTGCGTTTCCACAAAGTTTGTGTTTCTTGTAGATTCGCGCGCAAGATTTCGAGCTCTTGCTGTCTTAGATGAATAGTTTCTTCGCGTGATTCAATTAGTTTGCGTTTTTGATGAATTGTGCGTGCTAACACTTTTAAACGCAAAATGTAGTATTCAGATAAAATTTTATCTACAGAATTAGTTTGCTTGCGTAGAAGTCTTATTGAGTATGAAAAACGTTTTGCATCATCTTTATTAATCGGTTTAACTTTTTCAAGTATCGCTAGACTTTCATGCAGACTGATTGTTTCGCTTCTTACGTCAATGAGTAAATTATTAATTGATTCGATATGCTTAACGTATGTAACGTTGCCTATCTTTCTGGTGCCACGCTGAGAAGCTTGCAGCATGTCAACGAGCAAAAGGATTTTATTTTTAAATACTCTTAAATTGGCAGAGCCAGTGGTGACCTTGGCTTTATCTAATGAAGCAACAAGTTGATCACTATAGGTTTCCTGGTCGCGCATGCGGCGCTTCAGGTGGAAAGAATTGGCCGACATAATTAAATCATCGACAGCACTACGTGAAGCCATCGGTATTTTTTCGCTGATATCAGCCGGGATATTATTAGGTATTTGTTCGATTGGCAGCTCAGAAATACGGGCAGCCGGAAGCGTCTGTAGCAGTTTTAGGAACTGCTGTAGCGTTAACGGTGCTCGAATTTGTGTATTGCTCTGTGCGGCCATATTAATTATCACAGGTAGAGAAATAGTGTCTCTGCCAGCTTTTAATGCCTGATCTTGCGTGAATTTTAAGAGAAAGTTTAGGGCTGAGTGCACAAAAGGCACTAACGGGCGACGAAACCAAAGATCCAGCAGTTTGAAGGGTATGTTGTAGGTTTAATGGGCGACGAAATCTAGCATGCGGCTGGTGGATCGATGGGCCATTTTGCGGATGTCTTGCTCAACAAAAATCTCATTTTCTCCGGACTCCAGCACGGCTTCCAGATTATGCAAACCATTCATTTCCATCCAAGGGCAGTGTGCGCAACTTTTGCAGGTAGCACCTTCGCCAGCGGTAGGGGCTTCGATAAATTTCTTATTCGGAGCCTCTTGTTTCATTTTGTAGAAAATACGGTTATCGGTGGCGACGATAAATGACGGATTGGGCAATTCTTTAGCCGCTTTAATGAGTGCTGTGGTAGAACCGACGACATCAGCAATATCAATCACGGCAGCGGGAGATTCTGGATGTACTAGGATAGCGGCCTCGGGGTGCTTGGCTATTAATTCTCCTAATCCGCGCGCCTTAAATTCCTCATGCACAATGCAAGCGCCTTGCCATAGCGCCATATCTGCACCGGTAACTCTTTCAATGTAGTGGCCAAGATGTTTATCGGGCGCCCAAAGAATTTTTTTATCTTGATCCATTAAATGTGAGACCACTTTTATCGCAATACTGGAGGTCACGACCCAATCAGCTCGAGCCTTTACTTCGGCGCTTGTATTGGCATATACCACGACTTCATGATTAGGATGTTGATCGCAAAACTCACTAAATTCTTTTGCTGGGCATCCTAGGTCAAGTGAACAGGTAGCGTCTAAAGTAGGCATGAGCACACGCTTTTCTGGGTTTAATATTTTTGCAGTTTCACCCATAAACTTTACACCGGCTACGATAAGCGTAGTCGCTGAATGGCGATTACCAAAGCGGGCCATTTCTAATGAATCGGATACGCAGCCACCCGTCTTTTCCGCAATCATTTGCAAATCTTCGTTAGTGTAATAATGCGCAGCTAAAACAGCATCTTCTCGTTTAAGTAAGCGCTTTATATTTGCTATTTTTTCTTCTCGTTGTTGCGCAGAATAAACGGGTAAATTCGATTGAATAACCGCAGTTTCAGGGACGCCTTTTAATGGCACTGCAAATTCTAGAGAGGTATCTGGCATAAAGAAGGTCGCATTTATGGGTATTATTAATATATAAGGTCGATAAAGCTTTAAATCAACCCCAAAAATTCATAATTCTAGGCGATTTGTTCGATATTAGGATAAACAGTATGAATAAAATAAGTCTTTTGGGAAGATAGAAGAAGCTTATTATGCAAAATACTATTAAGTCTTATTAACAACATCTTTATTGATATTGCTGCTAAGTGCTTGCAGCACAAGCTATGGCCCTATAGGTGAAGATAGTTTCTAAGATATTTTTTTATCTAGTGTAGATATTGGACAGCAAGAAATATTATTTCATAGTCGCGCAATTTGGTATCCGAATAAAGATGGCTTCAAATTTCTACCTGCAGGCAAGAAATTACGCAAAGGCATAATTGTGCGCACAGATCGTGGAATTTATTTCTCTGAATGGAATGTGAGTAGCGGGCAAGATAATGCCGTTCTTTCTGTTACCTATGATGAAATTGAATCAGTGAGGCATGCGGCAAATGAAGTGTTTGGGCGCGTGTAGTTGAAAAGAATATTTTTAATAGTTTCGAGGTTCTAGGAGATACAAAGAGACCACCATACCTGCCTAACAAAGAGCGAACTGAAATTGCCTATCAAGTATTCCAACAGTAAGCAGGAAGCTAGGGCGATAAGCGACATTCGATATAGAGAGGGGCTACTGCTTGGCTTGCATGAGTAATGTGTTTATATGGTTTGCGCGCAAACGCTTACGTAACTGTTCTAAGGCCTGCCGATCATTGGAAGGCCCAATACGTACCCTATGCCATTTTGAGTTATTTACATCTACCGACTGAATATGAGCCTCTACGCCTAGCAATGCTAAGCGCGCTTTTAGACTGTCAGCTTCATTGAATTGCTGGAATGACCCAGCCTGTAATAAATACCCTCCAGAATGGGTGGAGGGTTTTCTGGAATCGGGTTTGGATTTTTGAGGTCGTGTTTCTTCCTCGGGAATGACGACTTCTAGCTCTGGCAACAGAGTATAGAAATCAAATTTGTTTTTTTGGGTTTGCTCCACGGCTTGCGTGCTTTGTTGTTGTGAGTTGCTATTAGCTTTCGTGTCATCGGCATAACGGCCATTCGTGCGTGTTAACATCGCAATACCGAGGCCAATTAAAATACCCAAAGTCAGCCATATCCAAGCAGGTAAAATATTACTCGCTTTAGTGGGTTGTCGTCTTTTTCTGCGTGCCATGATTGTTCAACCTACATTTGTTGCGGTGCGCTTACATCAAGCAGTGTTAAACCATTATTGAGTACAATTTGAGTGGCGCGAATTAATTTTAGTCGCGCATTGCGAAGCGGCAGCTCATCAACCAATACTTGGTGAGCATTATAAAAGCTATGGAAAGCATTGGCTAAGTCACGCAGATAATTAACCACGATATGGGGAGCGAGCTGGTTAGCGGCAGTGGTTATTTTTTCTGGGAATTGATCCAAGGCTTTTATTAAATCTTTTTCATGTTCTTGGGACAATAATGATGAATCTGCTTCGACAAGCTTATTGTCTTGGCATTGATTATTTGCCTGTTCAAATATGCTACAAATTCTCGCGTGCGCATATTGCACATAATAAACAGGGTTATCTTGTGATTGCGAAGTGGCTAAGTCTAAATCAAAATCTAAATGTTGTTCGCATTTTCTCATTACGTAAAAAAAGCGTGCAGCATCTTTGCCTACCTGTTTACGCAATTTTCGCAGTGTGACAAATTCACCGGAGCGAGTGGACATTGCGAGCTTCTTTCCGCCTTCGTATAAATTTGCAAACTGTACGAGCATCACGCGCAACCGTTTTTGATCTTTGCCTAATGCCTCAATAGCCGCTTTCACACGCGCAATGTAGCCATGGTGGTCTGCGCCCCATATGTCAATGATCTGATCAAAACCACGTTCATACTTATCTAAATGATAGGCGACATCTGCTGCAAAATAAGTGTGTTGGCCATTTTCTCGCACTAAGACACGATCTTTTTCATCTCCAAAAGTAGTGCTACGAAACCAAAGCGCACCACTTTTATCATACGTATGTCCGCTGTTAGCTAATGCATCCAATACGCATTGAATTTTATTATTATTTACCAATGATTGTTCTGAATACCAGTTGTCATAATTCACTCCAAACAACTTAAGATCATCTTTGATATCACTGATGATGGTGGCTAATGAGCGTTTTGTAAAAATTCTGTAATTACTCTTACCGAGCAATTCTTTTGCTTTCGATATAACAGCATCGATATAAAGTTCTTTATCTCCGCCTTGTGGTTCATCTGGTGGTAATTTCACTAGCCATGCTTGTGCAGGGTGATGAAATTTATTTTCATGCTCGCGGTGTAATGATGCTGCGATATCCCACACATAATCGCCTTGATAGGCATTACTAGGGAATGCGAACTTCTCCCCACACAACTCTAAGTATCGTAGCCATACGGATGCAGTAAGAATATCAATTTGTCGCCCTGCATCGTTGACATAATATTCACGAAAAACCTCATAACCCACCGCTTCAAGTAGGTTAGCAATGGTTGCGCCATAGGCCGCACCACGCCCATGGCCTACATGCAATGGTCCGGTCGGATTTGCAGAGACAAATTCTATTTGTACTTTGCTACCAGAAAATTCCTTTGAGCAACCGAAGGAATCATTGGTTTCTAGAATAGTATTTAAAATTTCAGCTTGTTGATTGGCGCGCAAATAAAAATTAAGAAATCCAGGTCCTGCAACTTCAGTTTTTTCAATGATTGGGTCATTGGGGATCTGATCTTGAATTTTTTTAGCAAGTTCGCGAGGAGAGGTTTTAGCTGATTTTGCAAGCAGTAGTGCAAGGTTGCTGGCAAAGTCGCCATGCACTTTGTTTTTGCTGCGTGTGATATGAATATCAACTTTAGCATCTGTGGGTAGATCGCCATTAGCCTGCAAACTAGAGACGGCGCTTATTAACAGTTTGGTAATATGTGATTGCATCAAGGAAAATAATTTATCTACAAAGGCGTTGCATTGTACTTAAATCTATAAAACCTGCATCAAATATAATCTTTTTAAGTCATTCCATATCAAGCGGGTCTACTTCGATATTCCAGCGCACGCGTTTAGTAAGCGGACGCTGTTGTATTGCCTGAACCCAAGTAGCGAGATGCTGTTGTAGCGCTTTTCTACTGGGCGAAATAATGATCAGCTGGCTTTGGTAAATGCCTGCTTTGCGTTCTAACATGGCTGGAATAGGCCCTAGTATATTCAATTTGGACAAGGTATTTCTAAAAACAGAATTTTTAATATCTTGCAAAAACTGCTCAGTTAAATTTTGCTGCGATGCGCGTGCACGTACTAAGACCATAAATGTATAAGGCGGTAATGCGCAGCTCTCGCGCATTTTTAGAGCTTCTGCAGAAAAAGCTTCATAACCTCGAGCCAATAAACGATTTAGCAAGGGATGTTCAGGCTGGTGTGTCTGCAATAAAACTTTGCCTTTGTTTTTGCAGCGCCCCGCTCGACCCGCCACTTGCACAATTAACTGCGCAAGCCTTTCCGTTGCACGGAAATCTGTACTATATAATCCATGGTCGACATTTAAAATGCCTACTAGGGTTACACCCGGGAAATCATGACCCTTAGATAGCATTTGAGTGCCAATAATAATTTGATATTTACCATTGTGTATGTCGTCTAACTTATTTTGTAATGCATCCTTTTTGCGTGTGCTATCGCGGTCCACTCTTGTGATAGCAGTGTCAGGAAATATTTCCTTTAACTTATTTTCAATTCGCTGTGTTCCTTCTCCCAGCCATATTAGATTCTCCGAATTACATTGTGGGCATATTTTTGGAGTAGTCTGTTCTTTTAGGCAATAGTGACATTTGATCTTATTTAGCTTTTTATAGAAGGTCATGCGTGCATCGCAACGTGAGCATTCCGCGATCCAGCCGCAAGCATGGCAAAGCACAGTAGGTGCATAGCCGCGCCGATTTAAAAACAATAATATTTGGTGTTTTTTATCTAGCTCTACCTGAATTGCATCTAGCAGTTCATTCGATAAGCCATCGCTGACTATTTTGGAGCGTAAGTCTATTAATTTTACATCTGGAATTTCAGCCTGCTTAGCGCGTTTGCTTAGCACCAGCTTTTGGTAACGACCTGTATTGACATTGTGCTGGCTCTCAAAAGATGGTGTGGCGCTGCCTAAAACAATAGGTATGGCTAATTGTTTGGCACGATAAATGGCAATATCGCGCGCATGATATAAAAAACCTTCTTGCTGCTTGAAAGATATATCATGCTCCTCATCAACAATAATTAAACCAAGGTTATTGCAAGGCAAAAAAACAGCTGAACGTGTGCCGACAATTATTTTCGCGGCACCCGTATTAGTCGCTAGCCAAGCTTGAGCACGTTCCGTTTCATTCAAGTTCGAATGCATTAAAGCAACCTGCACGCCCATTCTCGTTTCGATGCGTTGCACAAGTTGCGGCGTTAGCCCTATTTCCGGCACCAGGATTAGAACTTGTTTATCATTTCGAATCACGTCTTTGGCTAAGGCAAGATACACCTCAGTTTTCCCGCTACCGGTGATTCCGGCAAGCAAGTGTGCGTTAAATCTATTCAGACCAGCTTGAATTTTTTCATAAGCATGCTGTTGTTCTTCATTGAGAGAAAGTTGATTAACGGGTGCGCTTGCTTTCTGCACGACTTGCGGTTTTTGCAAGAGTGTTTTTTTAACCAAATTTTTATCTAGTAAAGCTTTTATGGCGGGTCGCCAGTTAGACGTATGCTGCGAAATTTCATTGGCGCTAAGCCCATTGGTATGAGAATTTAATAACTCAACAATTAAGCGCTGCTTAGGCGCGCGTTCTAATGTATTGTCCAGTACCGCGTCGTAATTGACTCGGTAGATTGTTTTGCTGTGGGCGGTAATGAATTTACCTTTGCGCAATACATTCGGGAGGGCAGCACTCAGCACCTCGCCGAGAGGTTGCTGATAATAATTAGCCGTCCAAAATAGTAAATCCAATAAAGGTAGATTAAATATTGGCTGTGTATCGAGTATTTCAGTAACGGTTTTTAATTTGCTAAATGGCAAAGTGCTGTGTTTAGCAATTCCCACTACAATGCCAATAAGTTTGCGCCTGCCAAACGTTACGTGCGCGCGCGTGCCGATCTTAATGTCACCCGGAGCTTGATGCTGAGGTGCAAGGTACTCAAAGCTTTGATAGAGCGGTACCGGCAAGGCAATTTTTAGGACGGCAGTTGAGCTCATAACAAATAGGTTGTTCTTTTCGATGTAATCTTCATTCTAGGAATGGGTTATTGGAGACCTGCGCTGTAAGGATTTATGGAGTTTGATCTTCTGTGGATAACTATGTGGGTAGGTGTCATGGAGGGGTAGAGTTAGGTGATGAAAGTCAAATTATATAAGTGCAGTCAACTATTAATTAAACCATTGAAATTCAATGATAAAATTTGATATGCGTAAGCTAAGTGTTGATGCAATAGTAGAAAGTCTAGTTACCTGAAGATGTGAATAAACCACACCACCATGAGGAAGCGACTTATGTGCATTATTTTTAGCTACGATGTCAACGAAATCCATGCTTAACCGTTATCTAGCGTGTGATGGTATTCTATGTAAAAGAGTTGGTCGCAAACTAGCTACTTTGGCTTGTTTACAGCATCACTATACAGCCAATGCAGGCAGTAAACTGTTGTTTAAAAGGCATAGAAAATCTAAGCGATACAACACTGCTGATGTAATTGAGAGCAGATGGGCTACAGCACATTCACTGCAACGCGAAGATTTTCTTGCTAAATTAGAGCGGCGAGCATTGGACATTATGCAGGATGCGATGATGCGGATAGTAAAAAAATATGCCAATAAACCTGCAGAGCAATGGCTCCATTGTTTTATCGAATACTTAATGATCAAATTATGGATCTACATCGTAAAAATACAACACAGAATCGCTGGTGGGTATGATGGCTAGGCAACAAAGATTATAAAAATAATGCGCATGATCCGGTACAACAACTAGCTAGTGAAGAGATGAATCAAATCACAAAATTAGATCTGAAAGATTCGTGAGCGTTACTAATGGTTTAAAAGTTTGCCTCCGGAGGAGAGAATAGGGAATGTATCAGCGCTGGAAGAGTATGATGCCTGATCATCGTCAAAAATTTCGTAAGAAATGGAAAAATCAGTCGAGAAAAGCACAATAAGTAATGATCGTTATTTAATAATAGCTGCCAAATTATGGTCATTTAGTTGGTAAAAACAGGGGTTTGCCAAATTATACAAGCTATTGAAGAACAAGTTCCTATCTAATAGCCATTCGGCTAAAGTACAGCTTTCTCAAATAAAATTATTGTTTAATGACTATAACTCCAGGTGATACTCGCCAATTATCTACCTTGTCCCGTCTTGGTCTATTTGGCGCGGTTGACTTAGAGCAATGCGCTTGCTTGCAAAGTGCAATAGCAGAACCTTAAAGCCCGATGAAGTACTGCTTTATAAAGATCAAGATAATCGCTCTATGTATGTGATTGTCGACGGCCATCTAGGTATGCATCTGCATGAGGATGCTGCAGCAGTCGTTACGTTAAATCCTGGTGATACCGTCGGCGAAATGTCGGTAATCGGCGAACAACCCACAAGTGCTTATGTTAAAGCGCAAACAGAATGCAAAGTACTAGAGATTCCAGAAAAGCTTTTGTGGGAGTTTGTTTCTAGTGATGTAAATTTCGCACGTAACCTGATGAAGCTTTTTGTTAAACGCATGCTAGATTTAAATCGATTGGTCTATCAGGCTTTACAAGAAGAGGGACGTAATAACATCAGGGCAGATAAAGATGAATTTACTGGCATGTATAGTAAGCAGTGGTTGAAAGACACACTCCCTTATGAAATGACACGCTGTACTATGCGCAATCGCACTCTAGCGATGTTGATGTTAGAAGTGGATCAGTTTAAAAGTTTACTCGAAACGTATGGCCAATACACCGTAGATAAAATATTTCAGGCGATTGCTAATGCAATACAAATTGAACTGCGTGGTATGGACATGGCAGTAAAATTTAGCGAGGGCTGTATCGCTTTACTGTTGTTAGGTACAGATGAAATACAAGCTGAAAATGTAGTGAAGCGTATACATCATGCTGTGGATCTAGTTGTATTAAGTGATACAAAGATTAATGAAAAATTTACAGTGTCCATAGGAGTGACAGAGATGGCCCCAGAGGATTATGCTGATTTACTCATTGCACGCACTCAAGCTGCGCTAGCAAGAGCGAACAGCGAAGGTAGCAGACAGATCTCGCATTAATGATTTTTTGGGTTTTCCCGGGCAATAGCTATTTTCTGAATTATCCTTCGTTCCTTAATAAACTCACACATATTGCAGGGTTATTTTGAATTTTACTGAAATTGTAAGCTCTAATCTGTAATTGCTTTTAGACATCATTTACCGATACAGTTTGCATCTAGGTAAATCTGGAGAACCCAGTGAGTAATCTAAGCCTTCAAGTACTGCGTACAGATGTGTCAGGAATGCCTATGGAATGGGTAAATTATCAGGACGCAGCACGTTTATATCACGGTGAACAAGTTGCATATACTTGTGGCGAACCAATATATGTTATTCATGGTGGCATCAATGCGCACAGTGGCCTACGCAGTGCGATCGAAGTTCATTCCATCATTGCCACGCATGGTAATAACCGATCTTTACATGATGGTTATATCCCACCCTTAAACAACCGGGCGTTATTCAGGCGTGATGCGAATTTGTGTTTATATTGTGGAGAGCGCTTTGATCGTCGAGATTTATCGCGCGATCATATTAAGCCGCTTAGTTTTAATGGCATAGATGAGTGGAATAATGTCGTTACCGCTTGCAAGCGTTGCAACAATCACAAAGCAGGCCAAACTCCAGAGCAAGCGAGAATGCAACTTCTAGCGATACCCTTTACACCCACTCATGCAGAATATATTTACTTGCAAGGCCGTCAAGTATTGGCGGACCAAATGAAATTTTTATTGGCGCACTTTCCACGCTCTAGCCCGTTACACAAGCGCTTAAGTGGGTTAACGTAGCTAGAATATAAATTCTGATAATTTGTAGATAAAAAGTCTACAAACTTGTCCCCTGTTTCGCCTGAATAAAATTAAATACATTCTTATATTCGTTTAGAATATTATCTATGAACATGTGCAATGGAAAATTAGTTAATTCTTATGCCAAAATTCAACGGCGAACCAGACTACATACATGGCAGTGAGCCCTGCCTAGGGGTGCTCATCACAAATCTAGGTACGCCTACTGCACCGACTACAAAAGCGGTAAGAAAGTATTTAGCA
>PVMS01053826.1_pt1 | contig 11366 bp, 11 predicted proteins | sample 1853461 | NCBI WGS metagenome assembly PVMS01 (sample SAMN08582032, study PRJNA380276) | Marine sediment metagenome, whole genome shotgun sequencing project. | isolation source: ocean sediment barecode stripped | collected 2017
GGCGGTCAACCTGTTGATGGACAACGCCTTTCGGCCGATTGAATTAACATCGTTTTTCAATCTCGTGATGGTCTGGAACACCGGTGTCAGCTTTGGCATGTTCGCTGGGGATGGAAATTCAGCCCATTGGCTCTTAGTTCTATTGCCCGGGCTGGTGACTCTGGGTCTGGTCGTATGGATGTTCCGTTCTGACAAAGCGACGGAAATTTATGGCTTGGCCTTTGTCGTCAGCGGCGCAAGCGGTAATTTGCTTGATCGGATTAATCGCGGCGCCGTCGCAGATTTCTTTGATTTTCATGCTGCCGGGTGGCACTTTTGGGCTTTCAACATCGCCGATGCAGCCATAAGTATCGGGGTGGCAATTTTGCTCTATGATGCGTTCTTCAATGCGTCTAAAAGTGAGACATAAATAACCATGGCTCTGGCCATGCAATGAGGTTCGGAAGATCGATGATGACAAGACACAAATTGGCTCAGGTAACAGCAGTTCTGCTGATCGGTAGCTTTGGCCTTGGCGGGTGTTCCGCCATTAGCGACACACTTGGGTCCAGCAAGTACCCGCCCGACGAATTCCTGGTCGTTGCCAAGACGCCCTTGATTATCCCACCTGACTTTAATTTGCACCCGCCTGGCATTTCGGATCCGTTACCCCGCGAGGTCGACACGAGTGAGCTGGCCATGCGCGCCCTGTTCCCTGATATTGCAACTGGGTCTTCCAACTCTTCGGCAGCCGAGGACCTGCTGGTCGAAGCGGCTGGTGGCAACGCGGCTGGCCCTGACGCGCGGTCTAACCTGTCCCCTGCGGAAAATGTCGTAGGCAAAGGCTCTTTCACGGAAGACATCATGTCCGGAGAAACCCTGGGTGGTTCGAACAGCGCCATCGAGAGCCGTCCTGGCATTCCCGTTGACCCTAACGACTAGCGGGGCGAGATCTTGACGCTACGGCGCGCGTGCGCTTTCGCCTTTTGTTGTCTCACGCTTGTTTGGCTAGCCCCAGGCAGTGCAATGGCAGCCAGTCGCACATTTAACGCTTACGAATACACGCTGGATAACGGCCTGCACCTGGTGGTCGTCGAAAACCATCGGGCACCCATTGTGACCCACATGGTATGGTACCGGGTCGGTTCTATTGATGAATATGCCGGCAAGTCCGGCCTCGCACACTTTCTCGAACATTTGATGTTCAAGGGCACGGCGACCATGGCCGCCGGCGAGTTCTCCAAAACGATCGCCCAACATGGTGGTCAGGACAACGCTTTCACGTCATACGACTATACGGCCTATTACCAGAATGTCGCGGCCGACCGCCTGGCTCTGGTGATGGAGATGGAAGCCGACCGCATGACGGGTCTGGTCATTGATGAAGACGAAGTCGCCGCTGAGCGCGATGTCGTCATTGAAGAGCGTCGCATGCGGGTTGAAAGTTCGCCCAATGCCCAGTTCCGGGAGAAAGTGCGGGCTTTACAGTTTGAAGCTCACCCATACAAGGTGCCCATCATTGGATGGCCAGAAGATCTGGCGACACTCACTCGTGCTGACGCCCTGGGTTTTTACGACGCCTTTTACGGACCCAACAATGCCATCGTCGTGGTTGTCGGAGATATAATCCCCGCCGAAGTCAAAGCCCTGGCAGACGAATTCTATGGGTCGCTACCCCGCCGACAGATAGCCAAGCGAACTCACACACCCGAGCCGCCCCATACCAAAGCGCGAGAACTGGTCGTGCGGGACGCGAGAGTAAACCAACCCAGTTGGACGCTTTCCTACATAGCCCCGTCCTATGGTGTGGGTGATACCTCTTACATCTATGCACTGCAGGTGCTCGCCGAAATTATAGGCGGTGGTAATGTCAGCAGGCTCTATGAAAAGCTGGTGGTGGAAGACGAAGTCGCTGTCGACATTGGCGCCCATTATTCGCCTGTTCGATTGGGACCCGGAAGTTTCGGCATCAGCGCTATTCCGGTTGGCGTGAATGTTGACGTGCTGGCACCAGCCATTGCAGAGGTTGTTGACGAGATCATCGAAAATGGCGTTCGTCCCGGCGAGTTGTCCCGCGCTAAAAGTGCGCTGACGTCCCAGGTTATTTACGCCCAAGACAGCGGCCATGGCCTTGCCAACGTGTTTGGATCGACCCTGGCCAATGGTCGCTCCATTGCCGAGCTTGAAGCCTGGCCGGCCAATATTGAGTCCGTCACCAGTGACGATGTCATTGCGGCGGCTAAACACATATTTGTCGAGGCCAATTCCATGACCGGCATATTGTTACCCGAGGCACCACAGCCAGCCCCCGAAACTGCGGCCCAACCCGCAGATACAGGAGCCAGCGAATGAGGAGCCTACTGGTTGCCACCTGCATGGCCGTCCTGTGTTTTGCAAAGCCATCAAGCGCGGTTGAATTCAGGAAGTCGTCAGCCCGGGTGGTGTGATTGCCTGGTTGATCGAGGAACACTCGATCCCCCTGATTTCTGTTGAGTATGAATTTGCCGGCGGATCCTCATCAGATCCCCAGAACCAGGAAGGCCTGGCTTATCTCGCGTCGGGCTTGTTGAACGAAGGCGCCGGAGACCTTGATGCACGGGCCTTTCAAAAGCGCCTGGATGAGTTGGCCATACGCATGTCCTTTGATGCACAAACAGACCAATTCAGCGGATCATTGCAAACTCTTACCGACAACGCGGAAGACGCGTTCACCCTACTGGGTATGGCACTTTCGGACCCCATTTTTGACCAGGATGCTGTTGATCGTGCGAAACAACAGGTGTTGGCTGTCCAACGCCGCGAGTCCCAGCAGCCGAGATCTGTTGCCGTAAAGTCGTGGATGGCCACCAGTTTTGGAGACCACCCCTATGGCCGTCGCAGCAAGGGGAACGAGGAAAGCATCACCGCCATCACCACCAGTGATTTGCGTGCCTATGCACAAAGTCACTTCGCCCTGGACAATGTTATCATCGGCGTTGTCGGCGACATTGACGCCGATACTCTTGGAGAGTTACTGGATTTGGCCTTCGCAGACCTGCCGGAAGAAGCAGCCGTCGGCGCTGTCTCTGCAGTGGCGCCGAACAGCGAATATGACATCGACATCATCGACCAGGACATACCGCAAAGCACCGTTATCTTTGGCAGTCGCGGCCTGCAGCGTAATGATCCGGACTGGTACACTGCCGTCTTGATGAATTATGTGCTCGGTGGTGGCGGTTTTGCCTCGCGCCTGACCGGAGAAGTCCGGCGCAAACGCGGTCTGGCCTATGGGGTTTCCACCCAATTGGTGCCCCGTGATCATGCAGGTCTCTTCATCGGTACGGTCGCCACTCAGAACGCACGGGTCGGCGAATCGGTGCAGGTCATCCGCGAAGAAATCCAGCGTATGGCCGAATTTGGTATTACCCCAGAGGAACTCACCAACGCAAAGACCTATCTGACCGGGTCCTACCCGCTGCGTTTTGGCACGTCTAAAAGCTCGGCGGCCCAATTGGTCGGCATCCAACGCTATGGATTGGGCATAAATTATATCGACCGCCGCAACGACTATATTGAAGCTGTCAGTATCCAACAGGTTAATCGCGTTGCAAAACGGCTGCTACAAACGGATAGTCTTTATTGGGTCATCGTTGGCAAGCCAGAGGGGCTTCCTGACGATATGTCCATTGCTCCTGACGTATCGCAACCCAAGCCCAGAGGATCTGGTTCGTGAAATTTTATCGCCAAAGCCTGGAAGGGTGTTTTGAAAAAGAAATCGGCATTGAGGGCCTGTCCAAACCAGGTTTTGACGTCGCCCTGACGAATACCCGTGCCGGGGTAGAGTGGATTCGCGATGCCTATCACGCCCGACAGTGGCCGCTTTTGATGCTACCGGAGGAACGCGGTGACATTGAAAGCCTGCAATCCATCGCTGATGTTATTGCGAGCCAAAGCAAGACCATCCTGATACTGGGGATGGGTGGGTCCAGCTTGGGCGGGCAGACATTACAGGGCCTGGCGGCTATGGATGAGAGGTCTGAACCCCATGTCGTCTTTATGGAAAATCTTGATGGCCATACTTTTGCCCAGCGGCTGAAGGGACTGGACCTCGAAACAACATCGATCATCGCAATTTCAAAATCGGGCCGCACAGCCGAAACTGCGATGCAGGTGTTCGCCTTTATTGCAGCCTTCAAGACGGCAGGCATGCAAGAGCAAATCGCCAGCCAGTTCATCTTCATCACTGCGCCAGGCGACAACCCCATGCGCGATCTCGCCGCCGATTTGAACATTCCCATTCTGGACCACGACCCGAATCTGGGTGGGCGATATTCAGTTCTGTCATCGGTAGGCTTGTTGCCCGCCATGTTGATGGGCCTGGATGGCACTGCCCTTCGCACTGGCGCCCAAAGCGTGATGCTGGACTTGTTGGACAATGACGATTGCGAACCCGCACGCGGCGCCGCCATCCTGTCGAGCATGGCTGAGGCCAACGGCAGGCGGACCAGTGTGTTCATGCCTTATGCCGATCGACTGGCGCGGCTGGGGCCGTGGTATGTGCAATTGTCAGCAGAAAGTCTGGGCAAGGATGGCAAAGGGCTGACGCCGATCAGCGCCCGTGGCCCGCGCGACCAACACAGCGCCCTGCAATTGTTCCTGGCCGGGCCCAATGACAAGGTTTTTACCATTTTGGCCCATAAACACCCGCATGACGGGCCGCAGATCTTTGGTGACTTGGTCACAGAGGAATTCCCGTATTTATCGGGTAAAACGATGGGCGAACTGGTCGCGGCAGAAACTTATGCGCTCCTGAGTACACTGCGCAATCAACGCCGCCCCTCCCGGGTATTCGAAGTTGATGCCGTGGACGAATTGACCATGGGCGCGCTGATGATGCATTTTATGCTGGAAACGATTATTCTTGGCAATGTTCTTGGGGTGAACCCCTTCGACCAGCCCGCTATTGAAGAGGGCAAACAACTCGCGATCAAATATCTGCAGGGCACATGACCATACGCCTGTTACCGGAAGGGACCGTCAATCGCATCGCCGCAGGCGAGGTTGTCGAGCGGCCTGCCAGCGTTGTGCGGGAGCTGGTTGAAAACGCCATCGATGCAGAGGCAACCAGGATTGACGTCATGATGACCGATGGCGGTCGCGGCCTGATCAGCGTTACTGACAACGGCGAGGGCATGGACGCTGACGAGCTGACCCTGTGTATCGAACGCCATGCGACCTCGAAACTGCCCGATGATGATCTGTTGCAAATCGACTATCTGGGCTTTCGGGGCGAGGCCTTGCCATCAATTGGGTCTGTCAGCCGCCTGCACATCGCGTCCCGCCAAAGAGGTGCCGACAGCGCATGGGGTATCACGGTTGACGGCGGCCACAAGTCCGGTCCAGTGCCAGAGGCGCTGGGTGAAGGCACACGCGTCGAAGTCCATGACTTGTTCTATGCCACACCTGCCCGACTGAAGTTTCTAAAAACCGCGCGCACCGAAATGTCACATGCCAACGACGCCATCAAGCGCCTGGCAATGGCCCGCCCGGGCATCTCTTTCAGCCTGTCCGATGGCGATAGGGTGATCTTTAGGGCCAGCCCTACCAGCGGCGACCTGTTTGCTGCTCGCCTGGATCGATTGTCGTCCGTTCTGGGTGCCCCCTTTCAAGAGAACGCGATTACCATCAATGCCGAGCGGGAAGGCTTTCACCTGACCGGCTATGCTGGCATTCCAACCTTCAACCGGGGAAATGCTCAACATCAGTTCCTGTTCGTCAATGGCCGGTCCGTCAGGGACAAAATGCTGGGTGGCGCGATCCGCGGCGCCTATGCCGACTTTCTGGCCCGAGACCGTCACGCCATTGTTGCCCTGTTTCTGGAATGCGCACCCGAAGAAGTGGACGTCAACGTCCACCCAGCCAAAGCCGAAGTTCGTTTTCGCGATGCCGGTTTGGTCCGCGGCCTGATCGTCAGCGCTCTTAAGCACGCTTTGGCCGATGCTGGACACAGATCGTCCACAACAATTGCGCAGGCCGCTTTGGGTACCGCAACATCGCGGACACAGCCCGGCCCAGTATACCAAGGCATCGCCCGTAGCCCCCGGTCAAAGGACGGGTCTGGCATGGAAATGCCATTCCTCGATTACAGGGCTCAGCCGGGGGCCCGCATTGACGAGCCGCCATCAGCCGAAATTGAACGGGACACCCTGCAATATCCAATGGGGGCTGCGCGCGGCCAATTGCACGAGACCTATATCATCGCCCAATCCGCGGACGGCATTGTCGTGGTCGACCAGCACGCCGCCCACGAGCGTCTGGTCTATGAACGCATGAAGAAGGCCATCGACGCCCGCGGCGTTCCATCGCAGGTATTGTTGCTGCCCGAAGTTGTCGAGTTAGAGCAATTTCTGGTCGACCGCCTGGTCCGGCGCGCCGAGGAGCTGTCTGAACTGGGTTTGGTCCTGGAAAGTTTTGGCGAAGGCGCAGTTGTCGTACGCGAGACCCCGGCCATGCTGGGAGAATGCGATATCAAAGGCCTGGTCCGCGATCTGGCTGACGATATCGCGGAATTTGATGAGGCCCTTAGCCTGAAAGAACGGCTTGAGGATGTCTGCTCGACGATGGCCTGCCATGGCAGCGTGCGTGCTGGCCGCCGGCTAACGATCCCCGAAATGAATGCGCTGATGCGGGAAATGGAAGTAACGCCTCATTCTGGCCAGTGTAACCACGGTCGCCCCACTTTTGTGGAACTGAAACTGGCCGATATTGAGAAGCTATTTGGTCGTCGCTGAACTAGGGTACAGCCTTTTTGCGCTTTTTTCAGCCGCCAGATAATCCTGTGCCGCCTGTATGGAGGCGCCAATATAGAACACCAGCTCTGCTGCCCCTGCAGTTTTGGCGTCTTTTAACAACATTTCAAGCAAGTCTTGAATTGCAGTAACCGATTTTATCTGCCTGTTATTCATTTTCGACCGGATACCACCCTTTCAGCGACAAAATCTACTCTTATTAGTTGCTATATGGCAACGACTATACTCCTATGTAGTGTATATTCCGGTCTCCGGCTATGTAGCAAGCGAAATCTTGGTGATTTTGGTCTGACCATATGTCCAATCCCGGTCTATCAAAAATTGCGGAGAAATATCAACACCTTCAACTGATGGGACCTCCACAAAGATAATTGTATGATTGTCGATCCAACCTGATTTTACCGCCTCGACAAGAGCTGGACCGACAAGATCTTTGCCATATGGGGGGTCAGCAAACACCAGATCAACTACAGCGGCTGACTGCTTTAGACGAGTGGCGTCTGCATTGACGAAAGTACAATCGCCCTGCACACCCAAGGTTGATGCATTCTCGCGTGTCAGCCTAAGGGAAGATGGGGCCTGGTCAACAAAAGTCACATGACGCGCGCCACGCGACAAGGCCTCCAGTCCAAACGCCCCAGTGCCACAAAATAGATCCAGAACGGTCGCTCCCCCTGGTAGCGGCGGGACGTTGTGAGCCAGAATATTAAAGATCGCTTCGCGGACACGATCTGCCGTCGGCCTGACGGTATTGTCAGTTGGGGTCGATAGTTTCCGTCCCCGATATATGCCGCCGACGATCCGCATAGGAACTAGAAATCAAACTTTGAGGCCTTGGTGCCCAACTGTTCCTTGAGGTTTTGCGTTGGAATTTCTTTCAACCCACCCTCGGGCAGGCTACCAAGCTGGAACGGTCCAAAGGAAGTCCGCAAGAGACGATTGACCTGAACATCAGCAAAGGTCATCAAACGACGGATTTCGCGGTTCTTGCCTTCCTTGATGCCGATGGCATACCAACGATTGGTCCGGCCACCTTGTTCTTCTTCGATTGTGGCGGGCGCATAACGAATACCATCGACCGTGGCACCCATCCGGATTTGTGCCAATTTGCGTTCGCTCGGCACACCATAGCCACGGACCCGGTAGTGACGGGTCCAGCCTGTGGAAGGATGTTCCAAAAACTGGGCAAGCGTCCCATTATTGGTCAACAGCAACAAGCCTTCAGAAGCCAGATCCAGCCGCCCGACAGATATCACACGGGGCATATCCCGTGGCAATGATTCGAACACTGTGGGTCGGCCTTCAGGGTCATCATGCGACACGATCAACCCAACGGGTTTGTTGTATAGCCACATGCGGGTCCGGTCCGGAGTGCCAATCACTGTGCCATCGACAGCGATAACATTTGCCGTCGTCACCAGAAATGCGGGCGTATCCAACTGCTCGCCATCGACCTTAACGCGCCCATCCGCAATCATGCGTTCTGCACCCCGACGCGATGCAAGACCCGCGCGGGCAAGGACCTTGGCGATGCGTTCGCCTTTTTGTGCATTGTCCGTCATGGCGGCACCCTATCATGCCTTGACGGGGACACCACAACATTGAACTCTGGGGCCCATGACCACCGAACACATGAACGGCGACCCCATGACCATCGCCTTGGAAGAGGCACAGGCAGCGGCCAAGAGACACGAAGTACCAGTTGGCGTCGTTCTTGTTGATGCGCACGGTGAAATATTGTCGCAGACAGGCAATCGAATAGTAGAATTGCACGACCCCACCGCCCATGCGGAGTTATTGGCGATCAGAGAGGCCGCTGCCAAGCTCGGCAATGAAAGGCTGGTCGATTGTGATCTATACGTGACCCTGGAACCCTGCCCCATGTGTGCCCAGGCGATATCCTTTGCCCGCATACGGCGCCTGTATTATGGCGCCGCAGATATTAAAGGGGGGGGCGTTGACAACGGCCCCAGGATATACAGCCAACCCACATGCCACCACGCGCCAGAGGTTTATGGTGGCATCGGGGAAACAAAGGCCGCTAAGCTCCTGAAAAGCTTTTTTGAGTCTCGTCGCCAGGCAACTGAGTAGGAATCTGTATGGATCGCATGGTCGAAATTGGTTCGTTCGAGGAATGGTTCCAAATCATTTATGCTTGGGTTGATGCCCGCGTCTTCAACTTGCCCAACCTGTTGCAGGTCACGGCCATAATCGCCGTCTATTTCGGCGCCCACCTGTTAGCCGACAGAGTCAGAGAAGCCTGGTCAAAAAAAGAAGGAACCTCCGGGTTTTTAGTCAGTGCAGGGGAATGGCTGTCTTCCATGGCCCTGCCTGCTCTATGGCTGATCCTGCAGAGCGGGCTCTACATTTTGTTTTCTCTGATCAGTCTTGAATCAACTGTGCTGCGACTGTCGCTTAGCCTTGCCGCGGCGTGGCTTGCCATCAACTTGCTTGTAACGCCTATAAAAAACCGGTTCATGGCAAGAACATTGGCCAGCTTCATCTGGTTGATCACGGCACTCAGCATCCTGGGGCTTTTTGAAGATGCCCGCGACCTGTTGGAGGCCGCGTCCATCAGCCTGGGCGACGATAAAGAGTTGACCGCCCTGGGCTTTATTAGCGGCATTGCAGTTCTGGTCATGTTCATTTGGTTTGCGATCATCCTGACTGGAGTCATTGAGCGGCAGGTCGCAAAAATCCCGACTTTACCCATTTCCGCCCGTGTGCTGATCACCAAAGTCAGTCGTATCGTGTTGATAATCGTGGCCGCCATTGGCGGCCTGAGCGCGGCAGGGCTGGACCTGACAGTATTTGCAGTCGTCGGTGGTGCCATCGGTCTGGGGATCGGGTTTGGTCTGCAGAAAGTCATATCCAACCTGTTTAGTGGCTTCATCCTGCTGATTGATCGATCCATCAAACCGGGTGACGTGATAGAAATTCAGGGCACCTACGGGTCCATCAACCGACTGGCGGCCCGATATACGTCGATCATCACCCGAGACGGCACCGAATTTTTGATCCCCAACGAAGACATGATCACCCAGCCGGTGATCAATTGGTCCCATACGAACCAATTGGTCAGGATGCATGTGGGCATCGGCATTTCATATGCCAGTGACGTCTACAGGGCCCGCGAACTGATGATAGAAGCCGCACAGGTCACTGATCGTGTTTTGGAAACCCCCAGCGCGGTCTGCCATCTGGTTGAATTCGGCGACAATTCGTTGAATCTGGATCTTCGTTTCTGGATAAGGGACCCACAGAACGGGATTGTGAATGTTTCCAGTGCCGTCCGTCTGGAGGTCTGGGACCGCTTCAACGAAGCAGGCATTACCGTTCCGTTCCCACAACGCGATGTCCACATTATCGCTGACAAAGGCGAAAATATTGGCGTCATTGAGAAGCCGGTTACAGAAAGCTGACTAGTTTAGATTGCGCTGGCGACGAACGCTGGGGTCTTCACGATAAAAGATATGACGACCGACACTGGCGGTACGATCCATCCGGTCGGCCCAACCCGGACGTACATAGTCCGCGTGGTAATGGGTCGCTGCACCCAGATCGTCAGGCAACCAGTTTGACCGGACCAGATTGGCAATCCGACGAGCGACCATCCAACTGCCGGCCTCTTTAGGATTGTCCGATGCCTCGTCACACGCAAATGAGAACTGGCAACGGTCGACCCACTTTTGGTTCTGAAAGACCACACCGCATATCGTGCCCGGGTAGCGGCTGTCACTCACGCGGTTCAGGACCACCCGGCCCACTGCAAACTGGCCATCAACGGTTTCGCCACGGGCTTCGAAGTATATCGCCTGCGCCAGGCAATAGTTTTCCGCATCCACATCATCGGGCACGCCCGCAAACTCGAGGAGTTCCTCAAGATTTGTGGGCATTGCTTTGCCGATCGATGTTTCCAGGCCGCTGACGCGAGCCATCGCCCAATTACCGGTCTCTGCCTTTTTCGTCAGGCCCGAGCTGGAAACAACCAGCATGGCCAGAACGAAAGTGAGGGACAGTGAAAGGCTCGGAAAAGTTGACGTTTGCAAATACCGTCTCCGTTTCAAACCGCTTGGACCCCTGACAAACATCAAGCCGGAATCATGTCCGGCTTTTCGGTTTTTACTCAGTGTCCATCGCAAATCACTTCGCGACGCCATCCATGTAGTTGGAGTTACCACCAAATGCAACAAAATGACGCAATTTTATATTTAGATAGCAAACTGCTGTTGCGCTAATGCAACAGGACAATCTCGCTTATCTCGCTCGAATTTATACGTCAAAGCCCCAGTCCTCAAGGGATGAGGCCAACCTGATACATGAACGATGCCCTTGAAAACCATTGAATACTTAAAGAATTCAAGCCTTTACTGAATATTTATTTATGCGTGCGATCCATGGACATCAAGCGACCAGGCCGATCAGCGCAAGCCAATTTGGTTACCAGTCGGTAATGCCAGACTTTCCGCGCGTTTCGGGTCCTTCAACCGGCGCGAGAATCCACTTGATTCTATGGCCGCGGCAAGTACTGTGACGCCCGAATTGACTCGACAATGGATTCGCTATCCCGTCCGAGAACGTGACACGAAATCGCCGAAA
>PVMS01082105.1_pt1 | contig 11362 bp, 11 predicted proteins | sample 1853461 | NCBI WGS metagenome assembly PVMS01 (sample SAMN08582032, study PRJNA380276) | Marine sediment metagenome, whole genome shotgun sequencing project. | isolation source: ocean sediment barecode stripped | collected 2017
ATAGATCACATTATCGGCGATCACGGCGAGCCCGAACTGTTCTTCGGACGTACCCAGCATTTCTGCTGTTGCCGCCATGTTTGCCGTGCCGCCGATCCAACTGCCCGCAAGCGCGCCGTAGCCTTTCCAGGCATCCGCGGACAGCCAGGAGTGTACGAGCATGTACGCGACGACGGCGCCGACCATGACTCCGGCGGTACCCATCAGCATGACGAGCACACCTTTGCCCATGACACGAACCACGGCCGGGACGTTGACTTTGATCAGCATCAACACGATGAATGCTGGTAGCAGGTACGCGCTCAACCCCGAGTAAACAGATGACGAACTGGGAATGACGTCGAAATTGTTGAGGAAGACTGGAGTGGCGTAGATAAACAGGAGTGGAGGGACGTACTGAAAAAGTTTCGCGCGCGTTGTCTGTTCCAGCATGAAGAAGAACGCTGCGACGAACGCGAGTACGGCGAGCACGCCGATCGGTGAAGAAATCAGGGCCTCGGAATTTTCCATACGCAGCGCACTCCTGGACTCATTACGACCCCAGCGAGTATAAAGCAATGGTTCACTATCGGCGCGCTGCGTTGGGTCAGGCTATCTGTGCTTGCAGGTCCTTGCGCGTGGCCTCATCAGTCAAGGCGGCCGATTTGACCGTCAACCAGGCCGCATCCCAGTCTTTGACCTTACTCGGACCAAAAACAAACTTGGCGATGAAACTGTCGAGATCTCCGACATGCATGACGTTTTTAGGCGGTGGCGTCGGAAAATCGACCGTTCCCGTGAATACAACCACGTTTGCGACTGGCACATCCGGCACCACATTCTGTAATGCCCGAGTGCGGCCTTCGTTTTGGATCAGAGGATTCAGGAAACGGCGGCGCAGAGTGCCGTCTACATTGGTCCACTGTGGTTCTTCCTCACCACCAAAAACAATACCGCTATAGTGTTTGGTCTGGATGCAGAGAACGCCGCCCGCCGTCAGTATCGCATGGTCGATCTTGGTCAAACCGCCGTACGCTCCAGGCAGAATGAAGTCATGCAGCACGTCCGGGCTACGCGCTTCGAGCGCACGACGAATTCGCAGTGTGCCAATTCGTCCGATAACGATGTGCATGAGGTGGCTTGCTGCCGAGCGAAAGACCAGAGTCAGCAGAAGAGCGCCTGCGATCGTGAAAATGAAGGCTGCGGGGCCCACATTGGTAATTCCCGTCGAAACGTCAGGTTCTGCAGCCAGTGCCGGCAGGGCAATAAGTGGCAAACTGCTTGCGACAAGTCGAATGAGCACGATCATTCACCTAGGGTAGAACTTTTGGCTGCGAAATTATCGTATCAGGTCACGTTTTATGAAGCGCCTGTCCCGGATAGGCCAGAAAATATCCGTCAATCTCGGCGACCCGAATCCGGGTCTCATAGACTGAACTCAGCAATTCACTCCTCAGGACCGATGCCTTATCGCCGTCAGCCGCGACGGTACCGGCCTTGAGTACGATGACGCGATCGACTTCGGGCGGAATCTCGTTGAGATGGTGAGTAACGAGCACGATGTTGTGGCCGGTTTTCGACAGTTTTCTGATTCGACTGAGGTAGTCGAAGCTCGCTGCAAAGTCGAGACCAACTGTGGGCTCATCAAGAATCAAGGTCTGCGGCTCGTGGACAAGGGCACGACCGAGCAAGCAGCGTCGCTGCTGGCCGGTGGACATCGACTCGAGCGCAACGCCTTGCAGCGCGCCGATGCCGAGCCTGTCCAGCGTGGCGGCAGCTTTTTCGACCTGGTCATCGCTGACGTGCGCGGCGAGCGCACCGTGCACGCCAATGCTTGAATAAAAACCCGACAGGACCACTTCGAGCGCCGTGGTTGTCGGTGTGTAACGACTGTGCAGATCGTGCGAAACAACACCGATGTGCTTGCGCAGATCCCACACATTACAATGATCGTGGCCAAGAATGCGTACCCATGAATCGTCGCTGATAACCGGGTAGAGCTCGCGATTGATGGTTTTCAAAAGCGTGGTCTTGCCCGAGCCATTCGGCCCGAGAATCGCAACGCGTTCGTGCTGGGCGATGGAGAGCGTCAAATTCTCGAAAACGCATGTCGCGCCGCGCCAGATCGTCGCGTTGTGTACATCGATGAGCAGGGGGTCAGTCATGACGTCTCGAATAGTACTGAACATTTGACGATCGCATCAGGCCTCCTTGTGTTTCCAGCTGCCACGCCTGAATACGATGATGCAGAGAACCGTCACAGCGAATTCCGCACTGATCATTGCGACGAAAACGCCGTTTGGCCCGAGCGCGACACGCTCGGCCAGCCAATAGGCCAACGGAATCTGCAGCAGCCAAAAGCAGATGAAGTTGATCGCGGTGGGCGTCGTTGTGTCGCCTGCGCCGTTCAGTGCCTGCGAAATGATCATGCCGTAAGCCGCCAGCGGCAGGCCCATGCCAATAATTCGCAGGCAATTCGTGGCATAGCGAATCACTTCGGGATCAGAGGAAAACAGCGTCGAAATACCAGGGGCAAGCGCAACGAAAATCAGGCAAATGGTGGTCATGAAAATTATGTTGTAGCGTGCTGCGAGCCAACCTGATTTCTCGGCACGTACAGGCTCATTGGCGCCAAGATTCTGGCCGACCAATGACGCTGCCGCGTTGCCCAGGCCCCAGGAAGGCAGCCAAACGAACTCAAGCAGGCGAAGTGCGATCGTGTAGGCGGCGATAGCCGCACTGCCGTAAAGCGCAACGATGCGCATGATGATGATCCAACTGGAGGTCGAAATCAGAAACTGGCCAATTCCACCGATTGAAATGAAGAGCATGCGCGAAATTAACGCGGGCGCGATGCGCAGATGTCGAAGGTGAAATTCGAGTCGTCCGCGACCGTCGAACAGGTACCAGAGCTGGTACAAAACGCCAACTCCACGCCCGATTGTCGTTGCGACAGCAGCCCCCGTGACGCCCATTTCGGGAAACGGACCGAGGCCGAATATCAGGCATGGATCGAGCACGAGGTTTAAGCCGTTTGCCAACCACAATGAGCGCAGTGCAATGGACGCGTCTCCCGCGCCACGGAACGCTGCATTGAGCACGAACAGGTACATGATGCTTGCCGAACCACCGAGCAGAACGGCCGCGAATCCTGTGCCGGTCTCCACAACACTGTCGGTGGCGCCCATGAGTCTGAGCATGTCTTCGGCATGCACGACGCCTGTAATACCGATGATCAACGACAACACAGCGCTAATCCAAATGGCCTGTCCCGTTGCTCTCGCCGCTGCGTCAGCATCCCTTGCGCCGATGCGCCGCGATACCATCGCTGTAACCGCCAGCCCCAACCCGACAGCGATCGCATAGAGTACGGTGACCAATGCCTCCGTGATGCCCACCGCGGCGATGGCGTCTGTACCGAGTCGCGAGACGAACGCTATGTCGACCACGGCGAAAATGGATTCCATCAACATCTCGAGCATCATCGGAATCGCGAGCAGACCGAGCGCCCGACCAATTGGACCGCTCGTGTACTCGACTTCTTCGTCACGCAATGAGGTGCGTACGAACGCAACGCTCCGTTTCCAGAGTGGGTCTTGTCGAGTGTTAGTATTCACAAGGTCAAAGTCTCAACGGAGCCTCATAATGCCTGAAGGACTCTGGCCAGTGCTTGCCTTCATCGCCCTGGTCATCATCTACACGGTCGCCAAGATCATTCAGCATTCTCGCAGAAGCGAGGAGCAGTGGCGGCAGGCCGACAAAAGCAAAATACGTGATTGGGAAGACGATGACTGGCCCGATGACTAACGTTTGATGTCTCCCCGCAACAGCGACTCAAGCTCGGCCGCTGTTGCTTTCGCCGACTGAATCATTTGCTCTTCCGAATCGTGAATGGCGTGTTGCTCTTTGAGTAAGCGTGTATCTTGTGCACGGAATTTTTCACCGATTAAATCGACCTCTTCTTTCTCAAAACCCAGGTTGGTAAGCACACTCTTTGACATCGTAATGCTCGATAGCATCGTTTCGCGAAAAATGTGTTCGATGCCAAGGTCCATCAGGCCGTGTGCATGGCGCCTGTTGCGCGCTCTTGCAATAATCTTCAGATGCGGAAAATGGCGCTTGACAGCCTCCGCTGTTCGAATCGACGCACTGACATCGTCGATTGCAAGCACAAATATTCTGGCGCTATCAGCGCCTGCAGCACGCAAGATGTCCAATCGCGATGCATCACCATAATGAACAACATTGCCGTAGCGTCGAACAACATTGACCTGTGAGGAGTCGATTTCGAGTGCCGTAAAGGGTGTATTGAAGACCCTCAGCAGCCTCGCGATGATCTGACCGACGCGCCCAAAGCCAGCGATAATGACATCGTTGTGAAGGTTGTCCGGCTCGTCATAATCGGGATCCTCCTGCTTCTCGAGTTTCTTGCCGACAAATTCATTCAACATGTAGGCGAACGGCGTCAGCAGCATTGAAACGGCGACCGCGAGAATCAGTTCATCGATCAATTCAGCGGCAATCAGTCGCTCCTTCGCAGCGATGGCGAACAGAACGAAAGCAAATTCGCCCCCCTGGGACATTGCGGCGGCCAGACTCACAGCACTTCGCGAGTTGCACAGTCCGAATAGTCGAGCAAGCGGAATCAGCACAAGGGCCTTGGCAAGCATCAACATCGCAACAATTAGCAAGATTTTTACTGGCACCTCGAATAGCAGACCAATATTCACCGACATGCCAACCGCGATGAAGAATAATCCGAGCAACAAGCCCTTGAATGGTGCGATATCAGCTTCAAGTTGATGCCGGTACTCCGAATCCGCGAGGAGCATTCCGGCGATGAACGCACCGAGGACCATCGACATGCCGGCGAATTCCATCAGTAGTGCCGCGCCGATGACGACGACCAGCGCAGTCGCCGTAAATATTTCGGGAATCTTTGATGCGGCCGCGATATGCAAGACAGGACGCAGCAAGACGCGACCGCCGACGATCAGGCCGGCAATCGTCGCGATCATGATGCCAGCTCGCGTCATGTCAAAGCCGTCGCCACTGGCGGCACCAAGCGTCGGTAGAATCGCGATCAGCGGGATTGCCGCGAGATCCTGAAACAGCAGGATAGAAAATGCCGCACGTCCATGAGCCATCGTCAGCTCTTTTTTCTCAGCCAGCATTTGCAATACGAACGCCGTCGATGATAGCGCGAGTATCAGTCCTATAACGATCGCCGGTGTCGTGCCCAGGCCCGCCAACCACGCAATTGCTGCGAGGACGACGGTGCTTGACACCACCTGGGCCGAGCCGAGGCCGAATACCATCTTGCGCAACACCCAAAGCCGTGATGGCTGCAGTTCAAGACCGACGATAAAGAGCAGAAATACGACTCCGAGTTCGGCGAAATGCAGAATATGGTCGGGATCGCGAATTAACCCGATTCCAAACGGGCCGATAAGGATGCCGGCAGCGAGATAGCCCAGGACCGATCCAAAGCCCAGGCGGCGGCTGACCGAGACCATTACGATTGCGGCCAGCAGATAGATTACTGATTCCATTAACAGACTCATGGGAGCCCCCGTCACCACAGGTTTGCCTCAGAGGGCGAGTCTAGTCGTATTGGCTCAATCCTTCGACCCGCCGAGGCTTTTTCGATTAGACTAAGCGGTCACCGGATGGAAAAATTTATTCGTGCTACTTGCAGGGCCGTACTATGTTCAACAGTAATTTTCTAAGACACGGGATAACGTTGGGGCTCGCAAGCCTGACATTGTTTGTTGCAGCTTGCGATTCAGGTAACTCGGAATCCAGGGATGCTGATGAAGAGGCGGGTCGTGCCAACGCCGACTCGATGACGAGAGAGCACGCTGGCGATACTAGCGATCCCAACCCGGCAGCCCAAATCGCGCCACGGCGTCCAGTTATATCGGAGCGGCTCCCGTACGCCGAAGTGAATGACGAGTTGGTGTACGGTCACTTCGTGTTTCCCTCTGATATGGTCGAACCATTACCCGCAATCATCGTCATTCATGAATGGATGGGCCTGAACGACAACGTTCGAGCGATGGCGGACCGTCTCGCCGGCGAAGGTTATATCGTTCTTGCGGTAGATCTGTTTAATGGTTCGATAGCGGATTCAACGCAACAGGCCAGGCAGCAAATGCTGGCCGTTGTGGAAAACCCGGAGTCTGCGACGGACAACATCCGCCAGGCATATGATTTCGTCAATACGACGGCAGGCGCGCCACGAATAGGATCTCTCGGCTGGAGTTTCGGTGGTGGCTGGTCATTGAATACGGCGATGCTGTATCCCGATGAGCTGGACGCAACCGTTATTTACTACGGCCAGGTAACCGACGACGAAGAAAAACTCCGCGGTATCAATTCGCCGATACTTGGATTATTTGGTGCTGAGGACAAGGGCATCACGGTGGACGCGGTACAGAAGTTTCAGGCAGCGCTGGAGCGGCTGCGCAAGAACTACGATATTCACATTTATCCTGGCGCCGACCACGCGTTCGCAAATCCGACCGGAAATACCTATAACGCGGAGGCCGCAGATGATGCGTGGAAAAAGACGCTCGAATTCCTGCGCCATCACCTCGTAGCCGAGGTTTCCGAGGATTCCTGATTGATTGATGGATCGGCGTCATCGTCGCCGGATACGCAAGAAAGTATGATGCTTAACGGCTGTGCCTGGTAGACGATCGACTGCTCTTCATCGTTGATACATCGCAGTGACAATGTGGCTGTATACGCTGCATCGATCTGCAGGTCTTCTTGCATTATGCCAAAAGTTTTGTCTTCTCGGCAGTAATCGTCGATCGCTATCGCCGCAACCTGACGACGTGGAACGATGAGTGTTGTTTCGATTTGGGTCTGTTCATCGAAATCACTGCCGCTGATTGTTCTGCTGGTATCCGCCGTGGTAACGGAAACCGAGTCTATCCGCATATTTGCAGGGCACGATGCTTGGACAATCAGGCTAAACTCCAGGTCCTGGACGGCCACATAACGGCGGGGTGTCGACGATGGCGTAACCTCGACCAATACGGGTTCTACCTTGCCGGTCAGGTGGCCGATGGGCTCAGTGTTTACTGCCGCAGGTGCGACAATCGTCGCAGAAATGACGAATAAAGACAGAAAACGCATGCAACAAAGACTACGACAAGGCGGTCATAAAACAAATAACATTCGCTGCACAGTGCCTGGGGGGTGTGTGTGATCAAGAGAACTATTCATTTGACCTACAAAGCGGCACGCCGAATCGCTGTGGCAGTGCTTGGCAGTACCGTTCTTATATTGGGTATCGTCATGATCATTGCGCCCGGCCCCGCGCTGATCGTAATTCCTATCGGCCTTGCCATTCTCGGGATTGAGTTTGCATGGGCCCGCCATTGGCTTAAGCGGTTGCGGGAGACGATTAGCAACACCTTCTCCAATAGGCGTGCGCGACGTGCTGAAGCACATCGGGATCGGGTCTCCCGTTAACTGGACTGATACTACGAGCAGAAAAAAGAAAGGCGCCGGAGAGCTGAAATCGTTTGACGATACAGCGGGCCGTCCGACGTGGAGCGGTTTCCGGCGCCCAAGATATACGGCAGGGGGATGCCGCCGGGCTATCCAGGCCCGTTCATACCGGCTATCCTGCCGGCGATTTCCGGGGCGACGCTATCAGTCATTCGGGGGAGAGATTCCTGAGTTGCTATGCCGCCGGAGGGGATTCGATCGCGGACGGCCAATCGCCATCCACAACGAGTATTAATCTGTGGTCGAAGCCTCGGTTTTCAAGGTCAGGTCAATCATGTTGGCGTCGTCTGCGAGCGCTATGTTGGCGGCCGTAGAAACGCCGAAGATCACAATCAGTGCGGCAAGTAGTGCCAGTGAATTTACAACTTTCTTGGTGTACATCATCTTTACTCTGGATTACGAGTGTCGCGCTTCGCGACACGTTGACTTAGTTACCAATCTCTATTGCACAAGTCGTGCCAACCTTGGTAATCCTTTTTAAACAATGAGTTAGCAGAAAACACACCCTAACGGAATTTCGTAAAACACGATATTCCGTGAGCATATTTACGATATTCCGTATATACTCTCCGAATGACCAGACTCGACGATTACCAGTGGCTGTTCCGCAAGTCGCCCGCCATGGCAACATCCATTGCCGAAGACGGCACTTATCTCGATGTCAGCGACGCGCTTCTCGAGCGGCTCGGCTACCGGCGTGACGAAATGGTCGGGCGTCGCCCGACTGAATTCGTAACGGAAGAGTCAGCGCGTCGCATTGAGAAGGAATTCCTGCCCGCTCTGAGACGAACTGGGAAGTTGGAGAATAAGCCGATCGGGCTGCTGGCCAGATCCGGCGAGATTGTGGAGTGCATGACTAACTCGCTCGTCGAGTACGACCCTAACGGTGCCTTTGTCCGCACCGTTGCGTTGTACTCCGAGATCGCAGATGAGGCGCGTGCCGATTTCAAGTACCGGGACCTGTATCGCTCGACGCCGGCTATGCTGCATACGGTCGACGGCGATGGCAACATCGTGACAATCACCGATCACTGGCTGCAAAAACTCGGCTATCGTCGCGAGGAGGTAGTCGGACGACCGACTACCGACTTTTTCTCGGACTCGGACCGGAAACGCTACGTCGAGGGTCGACTGCAGGAGTTGATGATACAGGGCGACTTCAACAATGAAGAGCGGCAGGTCGTCACCAAAGATGGGCGCGTTCTTGATCTCATCGTATCGGCGATTTCGCACAGGGATGCATCCGGCAAGGTAGATCGCATGCTTATCGCATCGAAGGACGTTACCGAGCGTAACCGCGCTGAACGGGATCTTCGCGTGTCACTGGCCGAAAATGCAAATCTGCGTGAGGAGCTGGAGCGCGAGCGCGACTACCTTCGTGAGGAAGTGAATGTCGCAATGAATTTTGGCCGCATCGTCGGCACAAGTAAGGCATTGAAACAGATGCTCAAGCGAGTTGAAGCGGTGGCTGAGACCCCGGCCAGTGTATTGCTGCTGGGCGAATCGGGAGTGGGTAAGGAGCTGGTTGCACATGCGATTCACGCGCAGAGTTCTCGAGCAGAGGGACCCCTGGTCAAAGTAAATTGCGCCTCGATTCCCAAAGAGCTGTTCGAAAGTGAATTCTTCGGTCACGTCAAAGGAGCATTCACCGGCGCGCACAGGGATCGCGTGGGCCGGTTTCAACTCGCAGACGGCGGTACAATTTTTCTCGACGAAATAGGCGAAATACCACTGGAGTCGCAGGGCAAGTTGCTGCGCGTGTTGCAGGAAAGCGAATTCGAACGAGTCGGCGATGATGTCACCAAGTCGGTCGACGTCCGCGTCGTTGCTGCGACGAATCGAAACCTCGAGAAACTCATTGTCGATGGTGAGTTTCGCGAGGACCTGTTTTACCGGATAAGCGTGTTCCCGGTGGAGGTGCCTCCACTTCGCGAGCGTGGCGAAGACATTATTCAGCTGGCACAACATTTTCTTCAAAGAGCATGCAACGACTTTGGGCGCCCGCTTTTGACCTTGACTCGCGCACAGGCGAACCTTTTGCTGCAATACACCTGGCCTGGAAATGTTCGGGAGATAAGGAACGTCATCGAACGAGCTGTGATCCTGTCGCCGGGCAAAGTACTACGACTTGACCTGTCGATGCCGAACACAGGAGCCGCACGCGTGGTCGCTGCCCCGAGTGAAGCGAGACAAAGCGACGAGATACTGACAGATACGGAGATGCAGGATTATCAAAGGCAAAACCTGGTAGCCGCGTTGAAGAAATCGAACTGGCGTGTTTCGGGCCCGAATGGTGCGGCGGAACTGCTCGGCGTAAAGCCGACAACGCTCGCCGATCGGGTCCGTTCATTCGGCATAGAAAGACCAGCCAGGCGATAGCCGGGGGATACGAAATGAGTCGAATTTTTCTGCTACTGGTGATTCTGCTACCGACACTGCAAGATTTGCAGGCCGCTCCTGACGTATTGCCAATCTCCGTACAAAGCGCGCTGAATCATCGCCAGGTGCCGCATGACACATTGAGTATCTACGTCGAGGATCTTGCGAGCGGCGAGGCTGTCGTGAGCTGGCAAGACCGGGTTCCACGCAACCCGGGGTCGACAATCAAGTTATTGACGACTCTGGTTGCGCTTGATGTTCTTGGCCCAACCTACGCTTGGCAAACCGATGTGTTTGCGCTCGGTCCGGTTGACGACGGCAAGCTGGATGGCGATTTGCTGATCCGGGGCAATGGTGATCCGTTTCTTGTCACAGAGCGCGTCTGGCAACTGCTTCGCCGGATTCGCCAGGCTGGCATAGTCGAAATCGGTGGTGATCTGTTGATCGATGACAGTTACTTCCAGGTTGCCGACCACGATCCGGCCGCGTTTGACCATCAGCCACTCCGCGCTTACAACGTCGCACCCAATGCACTTTTGATGAATTTCAAGGTTGTTCGCTACTGGTTCGAACCGAACCACGACGCGAACAACGTCAGGGTTTGGCTGGATCCGAAGCTCGCCAATCTGCAAGTCGATAATCTGCTGACACTGGTGCCCGGCCGTTGCCGTGGCTATCAGCGCGGGATCACGATCTCGGTCAACGACACAATCGACAAAACGACTTTCAGCGGGAATTTTCCTGACGGCTGCAAGCGCTATGCAATGGACAGGTCGGCTCTTGACCACAACGAGTTCGCGTACGGATTATTCACGTCATTGTGGCGCGAGTCCGGTGGCGTTTTCGATGGTGGCTGGAAGAACGCCACGGCTCCCGGGGACACCGCGCCGCTTATTGAATTCAGGTCGTTACCACTTGCCGAGGTGATTGCGCGTGTAAACAAACACAGCAACAACGTAATGGCGCGGCAGCTGTTGTACACCCTGTCGGCGCAGGTTCTCGGTGAACCAGGCACAGAAGCCGGCGGCCGCAAAGTTGTGGGCGACTGGTTGCAGCAGAAGGGACTGGAATTCTCGGAGTTGGCGTTCGACAATGGCGCTGGCCTGTCGCGCGAGGCAAGAATGACTGCGGCTGATTTTGGCGCGATGCTGCGATTCGCCTGGCAGCAGCCGTACATGCCGGAGTACGTTTCATCACTGTCTCTGGCAGGCCTTGATGGCACGCTGACCAATCGACTGGACGACGGGCCGCTGGAGGGTATGGCGCACCTGAAGACAGGCTCGCTCGACCACGTTGCCGGCGTTGTGGGTTACCTGCAAGCGCGTTCGGGAAGGCGCTTTGCTGTCGTAGTGTTGCAAAACCACACAGATATTCATCGCGGTGCGGGTGAAGAGATTCAGGAAGCCCTGCTGCGATGGCTGTATGAGTTATAGGGCTCGGTCAGATCAGCAAACGCATGGCTGTAGTAGACTCTTGTTGA